>ERZ808054.149-NODE-149-length-91670-cov-6.684779_pt1 | contig 91670 bp, 85 predicted proteins | sample MGYA00380201_ERZ808054 | MGnify/ENA primary metagenome ERZ808054 (study PRJEB31490, sample SAMN06133419) | mouse gut metagenome | isolation source: Z5_2 | host: mice | place: China: Chengdu | collected 2015-05 ... | reverse complement strand
CGCAAAGTGACGAAGGTGACGGATATTCTGGTGCCCATCATGGCGGTGATCTATGTGCTGACGGTGCTGGTGCTGATTGTGGTGAATTTTGACCGCATTCCGTGGTTTTTCTACGCCGTATTTACGGAAGCGTTTCAACCGGAAGCGGTGTTTGGCGGCGCGTTTGGCGTGGCGCTGATTCAGGGTGTAAAGCGTGGGCTGATGTCCAATGAGGCCGGGCAGGGTACGATAACGATGCCCGCCGCAGCCGCGGACGCGGATCATCCGTGCAGTCAGGGATGTGTGCAGGCGATCGGCGTATTTCTTGACACGATTGTCATTTGTACGCTGACCGGTTTTGTGGTGATTATGGGACGGGTCTGGCAGACCGATGCGTCTGCTGCGTGGTTTGATCTGGGTAAGCTGCCGAAATATCTGGCGTCGGCCACAGAGCTGGCTCCGGGAACGGCGTTTAATACGATTGTCTCGCTGTTGATTTCCGTATGCTTCGGCCTGTTTGCCTTCACCTGTCTGCTGGGCTTTATCTCCTTTACGGAGATCTGTGCCAGCCGGATTTCCACGAAGAAGTCGTTTCTGTTGGTGATCCGGATTCTCTGTATGGTCGTGGTATCCTTCGGCGTGCTGACCAGCATTGCCGGTATGGATCTGGGATCTCTGTGGGATCTCTCGGATTTTGCCAATATACTGATTGCCTACTGCAATATACCGCTTCTGTATCTGGGATTTTCCTATGTGAAGCGGGCTACGGCGCATTTCGAAAAGAAGGACGGCACTCCTTTCACGTCGGAGGTTGCGGGGATAGATGTGCCGGTGTGGGACGAGAAAGCGAAAAGCGAGTAATTATGCAAATAAATGACTTGAGAAGATAAAAGGAGGAACGATATGAATTATAGAAGGCTTGGGAAAACGGAGTTGATGGTCAGTGAAATCGGTCTGGGGGCCGAGTGGCTGGAACGTCACAGTTATGAGGAATGTAAGGCGATTGTCGACCGTGCCGATGAGCTGGGGATTAATATTCTGGACTGCTGGATGTCGGAACCGAATGTTCGTACCAATATCGGAAAGGCTCTTGCAGGCAGGAGAGAGCGATGGTTTATTCAGGGACATATCGGCTCCACCTGGCAGGGAGGGCAGTATGTCCGCACCCGTGATGTGGATCAGTGCCGGGCAGCTTTTGAAGATCTGCTGACCCGTTTGCAGACGGACTATATCGACCTTGGCATGATTCATTTTGTTGACTGGGATGCCGAATGGGAAGAGGCAATGAACGGGCCTTTCATTCAGTATGTGAAGGAGCTGAAAGCGAGCGGGAAAATCCGTCATATCGGAATGAGCACTCACAACCCCGCCATGGCGAAAAGGGCGGCGGAAAGCGGGATCATAGAAATGCTGTTATTCAGCGTGAATCCGGCTTTTGACCTTTTGCCGCCCACGGAGAATATCGACGATTATTTTGCGGAGGAATATCAGGAGGAGCTGGGAGGAATTGATCCGGCGCGTTCCGAACTCTATCGCCTGTGTGAAAGGAACGACGTGGGAATCACGGTTATGAAGCCCTATGCGGGCGGCAGACTGTTTGACGCGGCGCGCTCTCCCTTCGGTGTTGCAATGACTCCGGTACAGTGTATTCATTACTGCCTGACCCGTCCGGCGGTGGCGGCTGTCATGGCCGGATACGACAGCCCGGAACATGTGGAGCAGGCTGTGGCTTATGAGAGCGCTTCCGAGGAAGAGAAAAATTATGCCGATCTTCTGGCGAAGGCGCCCCGTCATACCTTTGGACAGGGAGAATGTACCTACTGTGGGCATTGTAAACCATGTCCCAAAGAGATCGATATCGCGATGGTGAACAAATATTATGATCTCGCCGTTTTGCATGACGAGGTTCCCGCTACGGTGAAGGCGCATTACCTTGCTCTGGAACATCATGCGGAAGATTGTATCGGATGCAGGAGCTGTGAGGGCCGCTGTCCCTTCGGCGTAAAGATTGCGGATCGAATGGAAAAGACGGCGAAATTATTCGGCGCGCTTTCCTGAGTTATAATTCGGGGACAGAATGGGAAAAAATTTCTTGCCAAATGGCCGGGAGTATGATATCATATCGACGTTGGGGCTCCATGGTCAAGCGGTTAAGACATCGCCCTTTCACGGCGGTAACACGGGTTCGATTCCCGTTGGAGTCATTTTGGCCTCGTGGCTCAGTTGGTTAGAGCGCCGCCCTGTCACGGCGGAGGTCGTCGGTTCGAGTCCGATCGGGGTCGTTAAGTGAATTATTTCACGTATATGGGATCTTAGCTCAGCTGGGAGAGCATCTGCCTTACAAGCAGAGGGTCATAGGTTCGAGCCCTATAGGTCCCATTTTATATTCTAAGTTGAAAACCTTACTGAATTTATGGAGAATAATACCTAGATTTCAGTCAGGTTTTTATTTGTTTATAATAATAGATACTCGTAGGTTTTAAGTAATGATAATAAAAAATAGGTGAAATACATTGACAATACAATCAATTTATAATCGCAGAAGTATCCGAAAATTTCAGAACAAAAATATATCAAAAGAAATAGTAGAGGAGATATTAAATGCAGGCAGAGCTGCGCCATCTGCCAAAAACAGACAACCGTGGAAGTATATTGTTTTTAGCAGTACACAGAAGCAAGAACTATTAAAAGTAATGGCGTCTGGATTACAGCGTGAGGAACAGGGCATAACGGACTTACCTAGATCGCGTTATGGGATTCCCGACGCAATGAATACATTGAAAATTATGCAGCAGGCACCAGTTGTCATCGTTGTTTTGAATACGAATGCAAGATCCCCGTTTTTGCCAGTAGACCATGATGATCGGATTGCAGAGCTATGTGATACGCTTTCAATCGGCGCCTCGATTGAAAATATGCTGCTTGCGGCGGAGGCGTTGGGGCTAGGAACGCTATGGATTGCCAATACCTGCTTTGCATATAAGGAGCTGGTAGCCTATCTAAATACACAGCATCAGCTTGTCGGAGCAGTCGCAATAGGCTATCCCAATGAAGCGCCGTCTCAGCGTCCGCGAAAGCCACTAGAGGAGATTGTGGAATACAGATGGTAAATAATGATCACAAGTTTCTGACGAACGATATTCATACTGCGCAGGCATCCGACCGGTGTTCAATGTGAACTATATCAATATCTATCTATAACAGAAAATTATGTTATTAGGAAAAAAGAGTGATACAGCAGGGAACCATAGAAAAATATTTATAGGGAGTTAAGATATACAAGAAGTATTTTTCGGGAAAAATAGGGTCAAATCCACTATGATATAGAAGAAGCAATATTGAACTGAACAGTATCTTGTGTTATACTACATCAGAAAGATAAAGTGATCAAGATGTACGATATATCATATGAAAAGGAGCTGACAACATGAGTAAAGGATATTCAATCGAGACAAAGTGTATTCAGTCAGGATGGCATCCGAAAAACGGAGAGCCAAGAGTTCTGCCTATTTATCAATCCACAACTTACAAATACGAGACTTCAGACGAGATGGGAAAGCTGTTTGATCTTGAGAAGGAAGGATACTTCTATACTAGACTACAAAATCCTACCAATGATATGGTTGCTAAGAAAATTTGCGAGCTAGAAGGCGGCGTGGCAGCTATGCTGACTTCTTCAGGACAAGCAGCAAATTACTATGCAGTGTTTAATATTTGTGAGGCAGGCGATCATGTCGTGCTGTCCTCTACAGTCTATGGTGGAACTTTTAATCTGTTGACTGTCACTATGAAAAAAATGGGTATCGAATGTACAATCGTGGACCCTGATTCCGACGAGGAGACATTAAATAAAGCATTTCAGGAAAATACTAAATGTGTTGTGGCAGAGTCTATTGCAAATCCTGCATTAGTTGTTCTCGACTTTGATAAATTTGTGAAGGTCGCGCATGCACATGGCGTTCCTCTGATTGTGGATAATACATTTGCAACTCCGATCAACTGCCGTCCATTTGAGTTTGGTGTTGACATCATCACGCATTCCACGACAAAGTACATGGATGGACATGCAATGTGTGTGGGCGGTGCGATTGTGGATTCAGGCAATTTCGACTGGGCAAAGTACGGTGATAAGTTTCATGGGTTGACGACGCCAGATGAGTCATACCACGGCGTTACCTACACAGAAAAGTTTGGAAAGAACGCTTATATCACAAAGGCAACTGTACAGCTTATGAGGGATTTAGGGTCAATCCCTTCTCCGATGAACTCCTTTTTGCTCAACATTGGTTTGGAGACGCTTCATTTGAGAGTACCAAGACATTGTGAAAATGCGTTAAAGGTGGCAACCTGGCTCGAACAGAATGATAAAGTAGCTTGGGTAAATTATCCCGGATTAAAGGGAAATAAATATTATGAGTTGGCACAGAAGTATATGCCGAATGGTACCTGCGGTGTTATTTCCTTCGGATTAAAAGGAGGCAGGGAGGTCAGTGTATCCTTTATGGATCACTTGAAGCTGGCTGCGATTGTGACACATGTAGCGGATGCTAGAACCTGTGTACTTCATCCGGCAAGCCATACCCACAGGCAGATGAACGATGAACAGTTGATGGAGGCGGGGGTTCAGCCGGATTTGATCAGATTTTCTGTTGGAATAGAAAATGCAGATGATATTATTGCCGATATTGAACAGGCTCTTGCACATATTTGAGTATAAATAAAGTATGAATAAAAAAAGTTGGCTGACAGGTTTGTTTATCATAATTCTGGCAAGCATCGCGATAATTGCACGCATTTACTATATCAATGCATTGATGTCGGAAGTCAATATCAATGAAGAGATTTATAATGCAGCAAAGGTGAGTGTGGGAACAAATGGTCTAAAAACTGTTTTTGCAGATGGCATTCATATAGAATCATTATACATATGCAATCTGTATTTTGCGTTTCTCATTTTTGGAAATTTTACGGTAGCAGGTGTCTACCTGAATGTTGTGTATCAAGTGCTTACAGTGCTGCTTGTATTTATTGTGCTCAAAAATCTGACAAACAGATATATTGGTTTTGCGGGGAGTCTCATCCTTGCAATTTTTCCAATGTATATCGAAAGTCTTTCGCAAGTAACAATGTTTCATATGATGCTTTTACTTGGTGCCATGGCATGTACGATTGTTGTGTTGATTGTCCGTCTGCTTTTTTGCAGACATACAGCGAAAGACAGCAGAGAAGAGCAACAGAGAATGTCATTAATACCGGACGCTGTAACGGACCAGAAGGAAACAGAAGATACTACGTGTGTGCTGCCAGATACGTCCATGAAAGAAATCCATTATGATGATTTGGATAAAGTTCAATATATTGAAAATCCGCTTCCAGTACCCAAACGCAAGGAACATAAAGAGATGGATTATGCGTTTGAACTGACGGATAATGACGATGATTATGATGTAAAGGATATAACTGGTAAAGATTATTATGATATTGAATAAAAAATTCATAGAAGTGTACATACTAGAAAGGACTCCTGAATATGGGAGTCTTTTTTATGCACAGCACTATGTGGCGCAAATATGCACAAAAGCGGCGCATAGGGTATACTCGTACAGTCAGGAAACGCATTGTATACAAGTGCATAAGAGATTCAACAGTACAGAATTAAATGGAGGTATCTGAGATGACGCAGCAGAACGAAGAAAAGAAAGAGAGCAATGAAGAACTGGATCAAAAAAAGTATAAGGATGAAAAAATTGAGAAAGAGAGTCAGGTAACGTTAGATGAAAATGATAGTAACCATAAGATTCATCTGATTACGATTATAGGTGAAATAGAGGGGCATGAAAATGCAGGAAATCAGTCTAAGGTGACAAAATATGAATTGCTTTTGCCACAGCTTGCCTCCATCGAGGACAGCGATGAGATTGATGGTGTATTGTTATTGTTGAACACGATGGGCGGAGATGTCGAGGCGGGACTAGCGATCGCAGAGATGGTCGCGTCACTCAGCAAGCCGACGGTTTCTTTAGTTTTGGGAGGCAGTCACAGTATTGGTGTTCCGATTGCGGTGAGCACAGACTATTCCTTTATTGTTCCCACGGGCACAATGGTGGTACATCCTGTGCGGATGAATGGCATGGTGATCGGTGTGCCTCAGACATTCAATTATTTTAGGGATGTGCAGAACCGTATTACAGGCTTTGTGTGTTCGCATTGTAAGATTTCAAAGGAACGGTATGAGGCGTTAATGATGGAGACAGAGGTGCTCACCAAGGACGTAGGAAGTGTACTGGAGGGAGAGGAAGCTGTCAAGGAAGGAATTATTTGTGAAATTGGCGGAATTTCGCAGGCAGTCGCAAAATTACATGAGCTTATTAATCAGGGTTCGAAAAAAAGTTCGAAAAAAATGAAATAAGTTATGACAAGCACCAAAAAAAGTGCTATAATATTTTGTAAAACTCATTTAGGAGGAGAAGTATTATGGCATCTGCATCACAAAATCATGCATCAAGGAGCAGAACAAATACAAAGAAAAGTACATCCAAAAGCACTGCGAATGGTACAAGAAGAACATCGTCCAGGACGAAGAGCAGAAGAGCAGCGAGAAAAAGTGTTGATATTGCGGTAAAAAATGAGGTCATGCTCATTGTCATCTTTGCAGCCGCGATTTTTATATTTTTATGTATTATAGGGATCATTAAAGGTGCAGCAGCCACAGGCATCAGCAATGCGATGTTTGGCATCTTTGGGCTGCTTGCATATCTTATACCTATCTTTATTTTTGTTGGATTCGCATTTGGCATATCAAATAAAGGCAATACCGTTGCGGTAGTCAAAATGGTCAGCAGCGTGATACTGTTCTTTCTACTGGGCGTGTTGGCATACATGTTATTGAAACAGGATGACATGCTGAAAGGAGATTCCCTGATTCAGGAGCTTTATAGAACGTCTGCTGAGCATCATGCAGGCGGCGGCGTGTTGTTTGGAAGTATCGCACATGGCATGTACAGACTCATGGGATTTGGCGGAACGCTCTTTGTCGTGGTGGTGCTTGGGATTATTTGTATTGTTTTTATTACGGAAAAAAGTTTTTTATCTGGTGTGAAAAAGGGGAGTTCTTATCTGATCGAGTCTGCCAGGGAAGATGCAGTGCGGATGAAAGCGTACAGACAAAGCCTGCGCGACGAGTATGACGATTATGAGGACGAGGATGATTATGAGGACGAGGAGGTATATGAGGAGCCAGTTCGCAAGGAAAAGGCGCGCCCCAAACGTCCCAAAAAGGTAAAAGAGGAGACGCCTGAGCCGCCAAAAGAAACAATCCGGCGAATGGATAAGAGAGCACGCGGTGTAGTTTCCAGCTCTGCGATCACATTCAAATCTGGAATGACTCAGAACACCGGACGACAGGATATCCATGAGATTGTTCTGTTAGAAGATGAGGCTGAGGGCACTGATGCCAATTTCTTTGAGGATATTAAGGCCAAACCATACAGTGAAGTGGTGTATTCTGAAACAATGTATTCAGAGGAAGCGCCTTTGGCGGAAGCGTACTCAGATACAGCATATTCCAAGGCAACTTACACAGATCAGGTATATGATGAAGCAACCTACACAGAAACAGCGTATAATGAAGCTTCGTATACAGATTCAGCATATGCGGAAGAAGCTGATACAGGTTTTTCGGAGATGGAATATACTGGCACAGAATCTTTGGAAATGCCAGCACAGGAAAATTCTGGTCAAGGCTCGTATGATGAAACAATGTATAGTGAAACGCTTTGCGCCGAAGAAGCTGATCACTTTAACGAGATTGACAATACGGAATCTGATAGTGACATGGCAGACTATTTTATTGACAATCCTGGCGTCTCGGCAGAGCGTTCATTTTGGGATGGATTTGACGCAGTAGAATATGATGCGGAGGCAATCGACAAAATGCCAGAGCCGGTGACAGAGGATACGATATTACCACAGCAGCCAGCGGAGGAGACTGCCGATGCACAATCTATGGATGAAGCCGCTTCACCGGCGCCGATAACAGAGATTCATACAGTAGCTGACAGCACCCAACCTGCCCCGGAGGAACAGCAAAAACCGTATCAGTTTCCGTCGTTAGACCTGTTAAAAAAAGGCGATGGCAAGAAGGGGGATTCCGCAAATCAATTAAAAGAGACTGCATTGCATTTGCAGCAGACGCTACAGACCTTTGGCGTTCGGGTCACGATCACAGATATCAGTCAAGGACCTTCTGTTACAAGATATGAAATGCAGCCAGAACAAGGTGTAAAAGTCAGCAAAATCGTAGGTTTGACGGATGATATCAAGCTGAATCTGGCAGCGACAGATATACGAATCGAAGCGCCGATTCCCGGAAAAGCCGCAGTGGGCATCGAAGTGCCCAACAAGGAAACCAGTGCCGTCGCATTGCGGGATTTACTGGAATCCGATAATTTTCAGAATTTTTCTTCGAATCTTGCCTTTGCGGTGGGTAAGGACATTGCTGGTCAGGTGGTGGTTACGGATATTGCAAAGATGCCGCATGTGCTGATCGCGGGTGCAACGGGCTCCGGTAAATCTGTCTGTATCAATACGATAATTATGAGTATTTTGTATAAGGCAAATCCAGCGGATGTAAAGCTTATTATGATTGACCCTAAGGTGGTTGAGCTGAGTGTGTACAATGGGATTCCGCATTTGATGATCCCTGTCGTGACAGACCCCAAAAAGGCTTCGGCAGCGTTGAACTGGGGCGTTACAGAGATGAATGACCGATATAAAAAGTTTGCAGACTTGAATGTCCGGGATTTGAAAGGCTATAATAAAGCGGCGGAGATGGGAAAGACCAGTCCGGACGGAGAACCTTTACATAAACTGCCTCAGATCGTGATTATTGTGGACGAGCTTGCAGATTTGATGATGGTGGCGTCTGGAGAAGTGGAGGAAAGCATCTGCCGTTTGGCGCAGCTTGCGCGCGCTTGCGGCATCCACTTGGTGATTGCTACTCAAAGACCTTCTGTTGATGTTATTACAGGTTTAATCAAAGCAAATATGCCAAGCAGAATCGCGTTTAGTGTATCAAGTGGCGTGGATTCAAGAACGATTCTTGATATGAATGGCGCAGAGAAGCTTTTAGGAAAGGGAGATATGCTCTTTTATCCACAAGGATATACAAAGCCTGCCCGTGTGCAAGGGGCGTTTGTGTCGGATTCAGAAGTGTCAGATGTCGTTGATTTTCTGAAAAATCAGATGCTTGGCAATATTACCTATAACAGTGATATTGAAGAAAAGATAAAAACGATGCAATCCTCAGCGAGTGCCGCAGGTGGCTCCGGCGCAGGTGGCGGCAGTGAATTCGACGCTTATTTTGCGGAGGCAGGAAAGTATGTCATCGAGAAGGACAAAGCGTCGATTGGTATGCTTCAGCGCGTGTTCAAGATTGGGTTTAACCGCGCAGCGCGCATTGTGGACCAGTTGGAGGATGCCGGCGTGGTCGGCGCAGAGGAGGGTACAAAACCCCGCCGAATCCTGATGAGCATGGAACAGTTCCAAAATTATATAGAAGAACATTTATAATTTTATAGACAGTAGAGTTGATAAATGGTATTCTATTAAAATAGGTAAATTGGTAGTGAAATGTTGAATGGAACTTTGATTAGGAGGAACCAGAACTATGAAATCAGACATCGAGATTGCGCAGGAGGCTGAACTGTATCCTATTACAGAGATTGCAAAAGCGCTTGATATGACTATAGATGATTTGGAATTGTACGGAAAGTACAAAGCAAAAATTTCCGAAGAATATCTCAAGAAGATAGAAACGAACAAAAATGGAAAACTGATACTCGTGACAGCGATTAATCCGACGCCGGCTGGAGAGGGAAAGACTACCACAAGTGTCGGGCTGGGGCAGGCATTTGGCAAGTTGGGAAAGAGAGCTGTCATTGCGCTCAGAGAGCCGTCTCTTGGACCCTGCTTTGGCATCAAGGGCGGTGCTGCGGGCGGTGGTATGGCGCAGGTAGTGCCGATGGAGGATTTAAATCTTCACTTTACAGGGGATTTTCACGCGATAACGTCAGCGAATAACTTGTGTGCGGCGCTGCTTGACAATCATATTCAGCAGGGAAATGAGCTGGGGATCGATACCAGACAGATTGTGTGGAAGCGATGTCTTGACATGAATGACAGAGTCCTTAGAAATGTAGTTGTCGGTATGGGCAACAAGATGGATGGCTTTGTTCGTGAGGACCATTTTGTCATCACTGTGGCGTCAGAGATCATGGCGGTATTGTGTCTTGCTGAGGATATGGAAGATCTGAAAAAGCGCCTTGACAAAATGGTTGTGGCATACAATTATGCGGGTGAGCCTGTACGTGCAGGGCAGCTTCAGGCGACAGGTGCGATGGCAGCATTGTTAAAGGATGCCATCAAACCAAATTTGATTCAGACGCTTGAACATACACCTGCAATCATTCATGGTGGTCCATTTGCCAATATCGCACATGGATGCAATAGTGTGCGCGCCACAAAGGCTGCCTTGAAGATGGCGGATTATGTCGTCACAGAAGCAGGCTTTGGCGCAGATCTTGGCGCGGAGAAATTTTTTGATATCAAGTGCCGGCAGGCGGGACTCTCACCGGATGCAGTTGTCCTGGTGGCGACAATACGTGCGCTCAAATACAATGGCGGCGTGGCGAAGGGCGACTTGAATACAGAAAATCTGGAGGCGCTCCAAAAGGGTATTGCAAATTTGGAAAAGCACATCGAGAATATACAAAAATATAATGTGCCTGTAGTTGTCACATTAAATGCATTCGTATCCGACACACAGGCAGAGATTGCGTTTGTGAAAAATTTCTGTGAGGACAGAAATTGCGATTTTGCGCTCTCAGAAGTATGGGAAAAGGGAGGAGATGGCGGAATAGCCCTTGCAAATGCAGTTCTGAATACTTTGGAGACAAAGGAGAGTCATTTCGGACCGCTCTATGAGGATAATGTACCAATTATAGAGAAAATCAATTGTGTAGCGAGAGAGATTTATGGAGCAGCGGAGGTTGTGTTTGCACCTGCTGCCTTAAAGCAGATAGAGAATTTAGAAGCACTTGGCTTTGGCTCGCTGCCAGTATGTATGGCAAAAACGCAATATTCACTCTCGGATGATCCAGTACTTCTGGGGAGACCGGAAGGTTTTCGCATGAATATCAGAGAGGTTTATGTCTCGGCTGGCGCTGGCTTTGTGGTCGTGCTGACAGGGGCGATTATGACGATGCCGGGACTTCCTAAGAATCCGGCTGCTTATAACATTGATGTTACAAATCATGGTGTGATAACGGGATTATTTTAAGGAAAGGTCGTAACCTAGTGAGGAGTCTGTAAAGCATGAAGTGTCCAAATTGTGGAACGGAGTTGGAAGAGGAGAAACTGCTTTGCGAAAACTGCGGCTATGAGGTTAGATTCGTCCCGGAATTCGATATAGAGCTTGAAGATACCTTAAAAGAATCCATCAGTGTTATGATGGAAGATATGGCTGAGGAGGAACTGAAAAGTGTCCAAGACGACTTTGAAGAGGATATCAAAGAATCCATTAGCGACTATTTCCCAGACAGACCTGTCCGGTCGCACAAAAAGAAAAAAATAGTGATCGCACTGACAGTTCTTTTCGTCGTGTCAGGCGTCGCTGTACTTTCGTCTCATATGATAAATGACTACAGATATAATTCTTTTGAATACCAGTATCAGAAAGCGGTTGAAAGTGCAGCACACAATGAATATTCTGAGGCAGTGGGCTATCTTGAACGGGCGCTTGCTATTCACTCAGATGATTTAGACGTGAGATTTTTACTTGCGAAATATTATAAAAGAATTGGACAACAGCAGAGTACGATTTCACTGCTGACCGAAATACTCAATATCGATCAGGCATATGCAAAGAGAGATGAAGTCTATGATATGCTGCTAGAGATTTTTGAAGTGAAGAAAGACTACGATAAGATTGGTACGATTTTGAGACATTGTGATGTACCTAGGATCTTGTCGAAATACAATAAATATGCGGCGCTAAAGCCTGTGTTTAACAAACAGGGCGGCGTGTATGATGAACTGATTTCCATATCATTAAAAGGAAATACGACAGGCTTCGTATACTATACGCTGGATGGCACAGCACCGTCAGAAAATTCGAATGTATATGAGACGCCCATCTTGCTGGAGTCAGGAGATTATACGATTAAGGCAATGTTTGTGAATATGTACGGCATCGCAAGTGAGGTTGAAACCCAGCATTATTACATCAGCTTATCAGCGCCAGACAGTCCGGCAATCAATGCAGACAGCGGCACATATGCAGAACCTATGTTAATTGAAGCGTATCATGATTACAGCACAAAAGTTTATTATACTACAGATGGCTCTACGCCTGATCAAAACAGCAAACGCTACACTGACCCGATAGAAATGCCTTATGGCATCAGCAATTTTTCGTTTATAGCGATAGATGAATCGGGGCTTGGCAGTGAGGTGGTCAACCGGACATATCACTTGGAAATCCAGACAAATTTTTCACCAGAGCTTGCGTTGCAGGTATTGAGGAATAATTTGTGGGCTAGTGGAAAGCTGTTGAATGTGGAGGGCAATGTGCCCAATAAATTAGGCGTGAACCAATATAATGTGAGAACATTGTTCAAGGCGAATGATACAATATACTACATTGTATACGAGGAGTATAAGGATACGATGGGGAAGGTTCATGATACCAATAATATCTACGCAATTGATGCAAATACGGCTGATTTATTTAAGGCTTATAAAGTAAATGAGGGCAGTTACACATTGCAGCCGTTTGCTGAAACATGAAAAAAGTTGAAATAAAGCAGCATTTCGTATACAATAATAGCGATATATGAATATACATGCTGGGCGCCTGTCAGCTCTTTGGGTGCCCTGTGCATAAAAGAAATGAAGAAAGGTATGGTGAAACAGCGAATGTACAAAATTTTAGAGGCAAAAGAACTCACTACCAATATCTATTTGATGGTAGTGGAAGCGCCGCGTGTGGCAAAGAATTGCCAGCCGGGGCAGTTTGTGATCGTAAGGATGGATAAGGATGGGGAGAGAATACCTCTCACGATCTGCGATTATGATAGAGAAAAAGGAACCATAACGATTGTATTTCAGACAGTGGGAGCTGAGACGGCGAGAATGCAGGCGTTAAAGTCAGGCGATTCGTTCCATGATTTTGTGGGACCTCTAGGCTGTGCGTCTGAGATGGTCAGCGAGGACCAAGACGAGCTTGCGAAGAAGAAAATTCTCTTTGTGGCGGGCGGTGTCGGCACAGCGCCAGTATATCCACAGGTAAAGTGGTTACATAATCAAGGCATTGCGGCAGATGTCATTGTCGGTGCAAAGAACCATGATCTGCTGATTCTCGAGAAAGAGATGGAGGCTGTGGCTGGCAATCTGTATATCACCACTGATGATGGCTCATATGGGCGCAAGGGTATGGTGACACAGACGATTCAGGAGCTTGTGGATGAGGGCAAAAAGTATGATTTGTGCATTGCCATCGGTCCTATGATCATGATGAAGTTTGTATGTAAACTGACAAAAGAGCTTGGAATCCCCACGATTGTCAGCTTGAATCCGATTATGGTGGACGGCACGGGTATGTGCGGTGCGTGCCGTGTTACAGTCGGTGACAAGGTGAAGTTTGCTTGTGTGGACGGTCCAGAGTTTGACGGGCATCTGGTGAATTTTGACGAGGCGATGAAACGCCAGCAAATTTATAAGACAGCAGAGGGACGGGCGATGTTGAAAGTACAGGAAGGCGATACCCATCACGGCGGATGTGGTCAGTGCGGAGGTGAAAATTAATGGACGTGTTAACAAAAGTACCAGTACGAGAGCAGGAGGCAGCAGTCAGAGCAAAAAACTTTGATGAGGTCTGTCTTGGATATAATAAAGAAGAAGCGATGGAGGAAGCGTCGCGCTGTATCAACTGCAAGAATGCGCAGTGTATCAAGGGCTGTCCGGTAGCGATTGACATTCCGGCATTTATTGAGCAGGTGAAAGCCGGAAATATTGAGCGCGCATATCAGATTATCAGCCAGTCATCGGCGCTGCCTGCTGTTTGTGGACGCGTTTGTCCGCAAGAGAGCCAGTGTGAGGGAAAATGTATCCGAGGCATTAAGGGCGATCCGGTTTCCATCGGTAAGTTAGAGCGTTTTGTGGCTGACTGGGCGAGAGAAAATAATATTAAGCCGGAACCGGCAAAGGAAAAGAACGGAAAAAAAGTGGCGGTGATTGGTTCTGGTCCGGCGGGGCTTACCTGCGCAGGAGATCTTGCCAGACTTGGGTATGATGTCACAATTTTTGAGGCGCTTCATGAGGCTGGCGGTGTGCTGGTCTATGGCATTCCAGAGTTCAGGCTTCCGAAGGAGGAGGTTGTGGCAAAAGAAATTGCAAATGTAGAATCTTTGGGTGTTAAGATCGAGAAAAATGTAATCATTGGCAAGTCTATCACAATTGATGAACTGATCGAGGAAGAGGGTTATGAGGCAGTATTTATTGGCTCTGGCGCTGGACTTCCGAAGTTTATGGGGATTCCGGGAGAAAATGCAAATGGCGTATTCTCCGCAAATGAGTATTTGACCAGAAGCAATCTGATGAAGGCGTTCGATGAGGATTCCAACACGCCCATCATGCGCGGCAAGAAGGTCGCTGTCGTGGGCGGCGGCAATGTTGCTATGGACGCAGCCAGAACAGCTCTCCGATTGGGCGCAGAAGTACATATCGTGTACAGGCGCAGTGAGGAGGAGCTTCCCGCGAGAGTGGAAGAAGTGCATCATGCAAAAGAGGAGGGCATTATCTTTGATCTGCTCACCAACCCAACAGAGATTTTGGAAGATGAAAATAACTGGGTAAGGGGCATGAAGTGCATTAAGATGGAACTTGGCGAGCCAGATGCATCAGGGAGACGCAGACCGGTAGAGATTCCAAACAGTGAGTTTGAGATGGAGCTTGACACGGTGATCATGTCGCTTGGCACTTCACCCAATCCGCTGATTTCTTCGACGACAGAAGGCTTGGAGACGAACAAATGGAAATGTATTGTCGCTGACGAGGAGTTTGGCAGAACATCAAAGGAAGGTGTGTTTGCCGGCGGTGATGCAGTGACCGGCGCAGCGACGGTAATCCTTGCAATGGGTGCGGGAAAGGCTGCTGCAAAAGGGATTCACAATTATTTGAGCACACAGGCGACTAAATAAAAAATCAGTAAGCTGATATTTTCCTTTTGGACGCCTGTGTGCATAAAGATAACCTGCACGAAAAATGTGCAGGTTCTTTTTGAATATATGCTTTATTTGATATGACTACTTTTATGTATTCAACAATAAATCGACTGCATTTTGGGGGATATGACAATGGAAATGAATGCTTCTAAGGTAAAAGACATCATAGGAGATAATCCGAGATTTCATTTTGATGAAAATGAACCATATGGCTATTATATTTGTACAGAAGAAAATCAAACCATTAGAGATACAAGTATTCTAAAGTATTGGGAAAAACTAAAGTATATGTCTGAAAATGCGGATTTTTTGATACATCAGGCATTTCAAGCATCATTTTATGATTTTTATGGTGTCAATCGGAAATATATTGTATCTTCTGAAGAAATGTGTCAACAATTAATTGTCGATAGTTTTGTTTTATATGCACATGATGATTCGATCGGGTGCTGTTTGTCAAATTCACGGTATATGTTCGGGCACTTTATTGAGTGTTTATGGAATGTGCACTGGGCGTTGATTTATTCCACTATTTGCTGAGTGCAGGTTAATATTTGCAGAACCACTTTCCTATATAGAAAAATTGCTGAGTGCAGGATAAAATTTGTAGAACCACTTTCCTATATGGAAAAATTTTATAGAAACAGGAGGTTTGGCGCATGTCAGACAGAAATGATGAGGTAAAGGTATATCAGGATAAGAAAGCAAAGGCGGAGGATTACAAAAGCTCTGCCTATACGCTTTTGATGGTGGGGGTGCTTGGAATTGCAGCGTTTATCCTGATGGAAGCAGGCGTGCTTCCTTTCCGGCTTGCCGGTTCAGGAAAATATATTACCTACGGTGTGATGGGGACCATGTTTGTCATATTTATAGTGATGGGGATTTTGTCGTTAAAATCTTCCCATAAATACACGCAGGAAGCTGCCGTGGAAGAGGATTTGACTGGTAAGATCAAGACATGGGCAAAGGAACATATCACCGCAGCGTCCATTCAGGAACGTGTTTGGTTTGAGGATGGGACCCCGGAGGAGATGAAGTATTTTAAGTACTTTGAGGGAATCAAGGCTGCTGTGACACAGGAGTTTGGCAGTTTGAATGCGTCTTATCTGGACGCTTTGTGCGAGGAGTTGTACGCTGACATTTTCGATCGGGGTTGATTGGAATGAGTGCAAAAAAGCGTTAAAAAGAATTAGGAATAGTATGTGGAAGCTTTAATGCTGTCGGAAAATAAATCCGTTTGCCTACAAGATTGGGTAAATGGAATCATTTTCCGACAGTTTTTTATTCTATTATTTTTAGTGAAAAAAAGTTGCACAAAAAATAAACTATGTTATAATAATAAATAAAAGGAAGATTGACGTGGAGGTATGTGCCATGATAATAGAGATTAGAGCAAAAAACTGTTATGCATTTGAGAATGAAATAACGTTTTCAATGAAAGCAGATATGAGATATAAAAAATTTGGAACTAATGTTCATAAAGTAAAAAATTTTAATATACTGAAATCGGCTGGTATTTATGGACCGAACAATGTGGGAAAGACCTGCTTGATTAAATGCATGAGAGCGATAAAGGCCGTACTTTTGAATAAAAAAAATAATTTAATGCCCAATATATTTACAGAGTGTACTGTCTGTGAACTGGGCGTAACTTTTGTGGCGTTGGGAAGAACGTTTTCATATGACTTTAAATACGATACCGAAAAACAAGCGTATATATATGAATCATTTTCAGAGATTATCAAAGATCAATATAACAATGAAAAAGAAGTATGCTGGCTGAAAAAAGACAGTATTGGTGAAGTATATGAATGTTTAGACAAAGATGTGCAGAATATGATATCAGTTATGTCGAATAATACGCTGTTATGCTATATAATAGATACAAGTAAATTTGAGCATGTAGACGAGATGAAACAGATTCTAGTTGGGTTTGCGAAAAAAATTGATATTATTAATATGAATAATATACCGATGCAGCACACCATAGATCTCATGAAAAATAAAAATCAGTTGCAGGAAAAAGTTGTTGAATTTATTAAAAACGCAGATTTGTATATGGATAATTTTGAGTTTGTCGATATAGAAAAGATACAGCGAAAAGCTAGCGATGATCAAGAAAAACCTGAAGAGAAGGTTCTGGATATACCAGAGAACATCATGGATCAGATCAGACTGGTTTCCACATATAAGGGAGTGCATGTACCAAGTATGTTATTTGATTCTACAGGTACCAAGAAGATCGCAGCCATTGCCAGTTATGTGATAGAGGCACTTGAACAGGGCAAAATTCTTATTGTTGATGAATTGGATAGCAGTATTCATTTCAAACTTACCAGAGCAATTGTTGCGATGTTTAATAATGAATTGAATACAAGTGCACAAATGGTATTTACTGTGCATGATATTAATCTGATGGATTGCAGGAGAATGTTTCGGAAGGAGCAGATTTGGTTTATTCATAAAGATGAAGATAGTGTATATCTATATTCACTGGCAGATTTTACTGCACAACAGGGGGTGAGAGATACTACAGATGTTGTGGAGAAGTACAAAAAAGGTGTCCTTGGAGCGTTACCTGACCCAGAATTGATCAACTCCTTGCTTCGTATTAAAGGCGATGTAAAGGGGGATGATGTCAATGATAAATAAGCTTCCTAAATTTTCTGATAATCATAAAATCTGTATTGTCTGTGAAGGCAATGAAGAATATGAGTATCTTAACCGCCTCAAAGATTTGAAGGTGTGGTGTAAGCAATACGATATTTTGTTGGTTAATGCCGGTGGAAATGGTAATATACCAGCGAGATATCAGGATCTTTTTCAAAATGACTCATATGAAATCATACTTGTATTTTGTGACACAGATAAGAAACCTTATGAACAGTATGAAGATATTAAGCGAAAAATTAATGCGTTTCATGGTGTTGCGAATGCTGCGGATGAAGTAGTTTTGTTTGGCAATCCGTGTACCATGCAGATCATCGTGAAGCATTGGACGGATGAAAATTTAAAATCACCAGCAAAACCAATCAATGCTCCATTGATATACAAATATACTGGAGTAGAAAATTATAAGGGAAGGATAGATCAGATCAAAGAAGTCATGAAATATGTTACTGTGGAAAACTATGCAGATATGTGCAAGCGGGTGAGTAGATTGGAAACTTTTGACAGGGTGGCTGGAAGTAGTAATTTTGTGAAGTTCATAAAGCTGTTTGAGAATGATGACAGTGGTTGGATTGAGGAGATTAACAGAAAATTGGAGGAGTAGAGAGTAGAATACAATGAATATAACACTCGTTACAGTTGGGAAAATCAAAGAAAAATATTTCCGGGACGCGATTGCCGAATATCAAAAAAGGCTTTCAAAATACTGTAGGCTGGAGATTGTGGAGGTGGCAGACGAAAAGACACCAGACAAGGCATCGGAGACAGAGGAGGCGCAGATTCGGCAGAGGGAAGCAGCGCGCATTCTAAAGGCGGTGCGGGACAATGCTTATTGTATCGCACTGACAATTGACGGAAAAAAGCGCGATTCTGTCAATCTGGCAACACATATAGAACAGTTGGGGCTGAGTGGGAAAAGCAATCTCGTGTTTGTAATTGGCGGTTCGCTGGGACTGCACGACAGTGTGGTACAACGTGCCGATGAAACGCTTAGTTTTTCGGAGCTGACATTTCCGCACCAGTTAATGCGGGTGATTTTGCTGGAACAGATTTATAGGTGTTTTCGCATCATGAATAATGAACCGTATCACAAGTGAGGGCGAGAAGGAACAGAGATCTATGAAATAAATGAGGGGTAATATTTGTACAAGAAATGGAAGGAGAACAAAGCTTTGAAGGAGAATCTGAATATATTAGCCAGAAATCGAAACGAATGGTCTTTGCTGGAGTACAGAAACATGGAAGAATAAAAAATAAGACACTACGACCGGGCGACTGGAGCATATGCAAGCGTTTGTATAAAGGGATGTTGCCTTATTGGCGAAAAAAATGTTTGATGATGTGAAAGCGGGGAAACCTAGGAAGATGTTGCCGAGAAACAGAATATTAGCCCCTAGGCGGTAAGTAGACTGAAAAATATAGTGGTCTGTTCGTTTGAAATATGATAAAATATCAGTAAAAGCAGGGGGTAAGGCCATGAATACAGATACTACCATAGCGAAAAATATCCGTGTGGCTGATGAGAAAGCCAGCTATGACGCGGCATGTAAGCGGTTGCTTTCGGAAAAGATTATTCTGGCATGGATTATGAAGAACTGTCTTGAAGAATACCGTGATTGTGATGTGGATGAAATTGCGGAAAAATATATTGAAATTTTCTATGATATTCGATTTCTTGCAATCGCTCCTGTATCCGCCGAATTAATTCGCTTAATTATCAATATTGAAGCTCAGAATGATTTTTATCCGGGGTATCCGCTGATAAAGAGGGGAATCTATTATTGCAGCCGGATGATTTCCGCCCAATATGGAACAGAGTTTACAAATTCTCACTATGAGAATATCAAAAAAGTATATAGCATATGGATTTGTATGAATCCGCCAAAGAGCCGTGAAAACAGCATTACCCGTTATTACATTGCGGAAGAAAATTTGGCGGGCAGTGTAAAGGAACGAAAAGCAGATTATGATTTGATGGCGGCTGTTATGATTTGTCTTGGGAAAGAGGAAGATTCGGGTACGGATTTATTGAAACTGTTGAATGTGCTTCTGTCCACGGAAACAGGTTCACAGGACAAGTGCCAGATATTGGAAGAAGATTTTCATATCAGAATGACTCAGACATTGGAAAGTGAGGTGTCGCTTATGTGTAATTTAAGTAAAGGTGTGGAAGAGAAAGGAATTGAAAAGGGAAGACAGGAAGGAAGACAGGAAGGAATAATAGCTATGGTATCAGCATTAAAGGATTTACAAATTGCAGACAGCATTATTCTGAATAAAATCCAGGAAAAGTTTCATTTGGCAGAAGAAACAGCCAAAATGTATTTGTAAGTATAACAGGCAGAGCATTTCCGTGTTCTGCCTGTTATAGTACTATGAGATTTTTTGCACTTAGGGGTGTTATGGAGCACCGTACCATAAGTGAAAGTGTATACAGTTGTAGAAGGCAGAACAGGGATGATATTTGTACTGTTTTCTCAGGAGATTACGCACTTAGGTATGTTATAGAGAACCGTACCACAAGTACGGGATAAATTATTTAGAAGCGCAGAGGATTCATGGAAAAAGTATATTGTATAAAAACTATGCATTTATAGTGTTGAGAAAATGTATGAGTAGAATAAAAAACGAAGGAAAAGGGAGGTGGCGTGTAAATGGATGAGAAACTGAGGAATATGACTTCTCTATATATAACAAAAGGGGATCAAATGCTATTGCTTTTCCGGCAGCATGGCAGTGTTGTGAGCGATACATGGGTTGGGTCTGCGGGAGGCCATTTTGAAGAGAATGAACTAAACGACCCCAAAGCATGTGTATTGAGAGAACTGAAAGAAGAATTGGGGATAAGTGAACATGCTATTAGGAATCTGGTGCTGCGTTATGTTACTTTGCGGAGAATGAAAGGAGAGATTCGGCAGAATTACTATTTTTTTGCGGAACTGGACAGTGAGGCGGGTGATCACATCGTATCAACGGAAGGGATTAGCAGGTGGTTTACACTGTCGGAGTTATCGGCATTGGAAATGCCCTATACAGCTAAGTTTGTCATTGCGCATTATCTAAGTATTGGACAAAAAACGAATGATATGTATGTAGGTGTGGCGGATGGGAAACGAGTTAATTTTACGATATTGCCGCAATACGAATAAAAACTGGTGCAATACTGAACACATTCTGGATACTGTATCAAAATAGACTGGTTTTGTGTGTATTGAAATTGGTCAGAATACTATGTATTATAGAAGGGGGAGGATTGATGAGTTTCTTAAAAAATGAACAGTTACTTCAGGGCTGCAAAGCATATTTTTATGATTTGGCTGAGGCATTTGCTGAGATAGCAGATACAGCAATTTATCCAACTTTAAATTTCAGGGAGAATCCACGGTGGGGCGTGTTACAGAAAAGAAATACCATCGAAGTGAGTCGAAGATTTGATTTTATTATGTTGGAAAATCCATATCCTGAGGAGTTTCCCATATTAAAGAAATATGGTATATTTGGCAGAAATATTTCTGAGGAAACAGGTCTTGCAGCAAGCGATCATTATGGAGTGTATTCCGAGTTGGCATTCTGAAAGAGAGATTTCGGGAAGAAAGGTAGTTGAATATGAAACAGGAAGATAGAATAAGGTATGCAAAACGCGCGTTAGACGGGATTGCGTTGGGAGACTGTTTTGGTCAGACCTTTTTTGTGCCGGAGGAAATCGCCTGTCAACGGATTCAGGACAGGGAAATATTGAAATCGGCGTGGCATTTTACAGACGACACCGTGATGGCAATAGGGATTTACCGTATCTTAGAGCGGTATGGAGAGATAAATCAGGACGAGCTGGCAAAGGTATTTGCTGCAAATTACGAATTAGACTGGCATCGGGGATATGGAGGTACAGCACATACGATTTTGCGCAATATCGCAGAAGGAAAAGATTGGCAGAAGGCTGCATCAGAAGTGTTTGACGGAATGGGGTCTATGGGAAATGGCGGAGCGATGCGCGCTGCACCGATAGGTGCTTATTTTGCAGATGATTTGGACAAAGTGCTATATAATGCGAGGGCATCTGCTGAGGTCACACATACACATATTGAGGGAATCGCGGGTGCAATGGCAGTTGCCGCAGCGTCTGCTTTGTTTCTGAACAAAAAGCTGGGACGTTATTTAGGAGAGGGCATTGATTTTCTGCGAGATATTGCTGATACATTGCCAGAAAGCGATACCAAATATAAAATATTATCAGCGGTTTCGATTCCCAAAGAAAGCAGTATAGAGTTTGCTGTTTCTGTTCTTGGAAATGGCATCAGGCTGACTGCGCAGGATACGGTTCCATTCTGCCTTTGGTGTGCAGTATATTTTTATGCGTCGATGGAGGAAGCCTTGTGGACAGCAGTTTCCGCTTTGGGGGACAGGGATACAATCTGCGCCATCGTCGGTGGAATGGTTTCTCTTGTTGCAGATGAGCTTCCACAGCAATGGTTCCGCTATATGGAGGCGCCAGAGAAGTCTGTATTTTTTAAATAATATGATTGATAGGCACAGGAGAGATGGCGTATGCGGTTTGCAATTGTTTCAGATATACACGGAAATTTTCCAGCATTAAATGCAGTAATAGATGATGCTGAAAACAATCGTGTTGGTGGTTATATTTTTACAGGAGACTACTGTATTAGCAATCCATATCCAAATGAATGTATTTCCAGAATTAGAAATCTGGATCAGAAATATATCATACGTGGAAATGAAGAAAAATATTTAGAAAAACTGATTGGTAAAGACCAGAGCGCGTGGACTGACGGACAGATGCAAATTTCATATTACTGTTATCAAAAGATTTGTTCTGAAAATATGAATTATCTATTGTCAATGCCGGAACAGATGCAAATTGATGTTGGTGGTATTGTATTGCATTTGGCACATTCATCTGAAGAATTTATAGCAGATTGTGAACACAGAGAATGGTCAACTGCAAAAGTAGCTATGAAGTATCGGGAAAGATGGATTACCCAAGCGGTTCTTCGGTCTGATATACAGAACTATCTGAATAAAGATAAGCAGTTTCAAGAGATTGTGCATCAATTGGAGGAGGGTATTTACATATTTGGACATTCACATATACAATGGAATTATCAAGCGGAGGGTGGCAAAAAAATATTGATAAATCCCGGTTCATGCGGACTTCCTTTGGACTGCATTGACACAGGTATTCCATATACGATTCTTGATATTTCAGATCGCAATCGTATTGTTGTGGAAGAGAGACGAGTTTCATTTCCTGTGGATAAATATATTGAAATGATACAGAAAAGTGATCAAGCGGTTAAAGCGAATGTCTGGAGTAAAATTATCATGAAAGAGCTGAAAACGAAGAGGGAGCATTTATATTTCTTTTTGAGATTTGCAGAAGAGTATGCTGAGCAAATCGGAGATGTTCAAAGACCTTTTTCAGTTTCTACATGGAATAAAGCATATGAATTGTGGGAAGCAAATCAAGGTGTCTGGCATCATTTGACACAACTTCCTATGCAGATAGAATATGATGACCAAGCAGGGAATGACGAATTAGAAAGGAGCGAGGAAAATAAATGAATCCAAATGAATTAACTTTAGAACAGGCAAATTCAATAACCCAGAGTATTGTCACGAAATTAGGGTATCCGTACCAGATTTTTTCGACGGCAGCGAGTTATCAGGAGGTGATGAATGCTTATGAGTGCGCGATGCAGCAGGGACGACAGGAAGGCTTTACACCAATATTAGTTCCATCAGATGATGTGCTGGAGGAATATCTGGGGATATTGAAGGACGATGGATATATACTGGAGGATACCTTAAAGACAGAACTGGAGTCCGGGGAGGAACTGTTGCAAAAATATTATGAATCGTACACAGAGGATATGACTGATCTGGAGGAATTTACGGGTGTGTTTGATGATAAACCAGCAGTCATTGACAGGATATCAGCTTTTCAGAGATATAACTATGATCGGCATACAGAAACTATCATCGAGACGATACTGTTCAAGGTTCCAACGACAAAACCGTGGGAGTTGGTGGCATATGTGCCATTTGGGGGGTGGAATGAGTGTCCCTGCGTGGAAGAAATGATGGCAATCTGTAAATACTGGTTTGAAAAATATGGTGCAGTGCCTGTGACAATTACGCATGATGTGATGGAAATGCGGCTTCCGGCGCCGGTTGCAAAGCAGGATTCACTACAGGCTGCCAAAGAGCATTTTGCGTTTACGCCTGACAGAGTGTACCAGTGTACGCAAACAGGGACATTAGCTGAAGTGGCAGCATGTATCGCGGTATCTGATATCTGGTTTTTCTGGTGGGATTAGAGAGAAGCTGCTTTTCTGGATAGAAAAATAACGATGGCGGCATGTGAGGCTTTGAGGAAAGAGAGGAGAAGAAATGAAACTTGCAGAGGCATTGCAGGAAAGGGCGGACTTGAATCGCAAGATTGAACAGTTAAAGAGCCGTCTAAACAATAATGTGTTAGTACAGGAGGGAGAGCAGACTGCGGAATCTCCCGAACAATTGAAACAGGAATTAGATTCTTCTTTGGAGCGTTTGGCTTATTTGCTTGCGCAGATCAACAGAACGAACTGTGAGACGAGCGTAGACGGACAGACATTGACGGAGCTTATCGCTGTAAAAGATATGCTCTCGTTAAAAATTCACGTTTACAAGGATATTGTCTATACTGCAAGCCAAACCTCTTATCGGGCTAGAAACACAGAGATTAAGATCAAGTCTGCAATCTCAGTTGCCGATTGGCAGACAGAGATTGATAAAATGGCGAAGGAACTGCGGCTTGTAGATAACAAATTGCAGGAGACGAACTGGAACACAGACTTGATCGAATAAAAAGATTGATAGCAGCGTCAGGGTGAATGCCACGCGGCGACAGCGCAAGTCGCACTTGGGTCACACATAAGAGCAGGTGTGGGGTTCGATTCCCCAAGAATCGTTATGCTCCGATTGTGCACAGACGTATCGTAATTGAGCATTGTTATTACCAGACATTGACTGAGGCTGCGAGGGTGGGAATGGGGAATATAGAGCAGATTGCATAAATCAAGGAGTTTTATGTTACATATATTAAAATGGAAAGACAGAAAGAATGAAATATTCTGTTATCTGCCAGCGGACGCTGTACCAGATAAAAATGCCGTGGCAGAATTACATCAAATGACAGCATTGGAGGAGACATTGGAAAGACTGACAGGTGTGTCAGGTTATTTTCAGGGAGACGAGCCTCAAATCAAAAAGATGGTTCTGACACCCGACTTTCACAAGGGCGCAGGGATTCCGATTGGAACCGTAATGATGACAAAGGGGTTTGTGGTTCCGCAGGCGATGGGAAATGATATCAACTGCGGTATGCGGTTTTATACGACGGATTTGTCGGAAGAAAGTATTCGGCAAAAACTCCCTGAATTAGCCAAAAAGCTTCGCCACATCTTTTTTGAGGGCGGCAGACAGATTCCGATGACGGGGAGACAGCGGGAGGCGCTGTTTCGCTATGGGCTTGAGGGATTGCTGGAGACGTATCATGACAGTGGTATGCGTGGGCTGTGGCGCTATTATCAGCCAGAGGTTCAGGAGAAATGGCTGAGCCGGACTGTATTTCGCGGCAGCATTCAAACGGCAGCCACAGAAGGCTTGGAGGATTTCATAGGCAGCTATGGACAGTTGACCTATGATGACCAGATCGGGACGATTGGCGGCGGAAATCATTTTCTGGAGGTACAGCGGATTGCTGAGATTTACGACGGTCAGACTGCGAATGCATGGAATCTGAAAAAAGGTGCTGTGGCGGTCATGCTGCACACGGGTTCGCTGACAATCGGGCATCACAGTGGCCTTTTGAACCGTAAGATTTGTCAAGAGATTTATCCTGTTGGGCTGATGCAGCCAGAGAACAAGATTTATCCGATTCCAGAAGCATATGAAAAGCAGAATGCATGGAACCGGTTTTGGTCCGCGTCCGGCAATGCTGCGAATTTTGGCTTTGCTAACCGTCTGTTTCTCGGCTTTATGATTCAGGAGGTTTTTACACAGGTGCTGGGCGCGTGTGATCTGGCGCTGCTTTATGATGCGCCGCACAATTATATCTGGAAACAGCAGATTGACGGTGAGGATTATTATATTCATCGAAAGGGGGCCTGCTGTGCCCGCGGCTGCGAGGAGATGGCAGGGACAGCGTTTGCCTATTATGGTGAACCTGTGATGATTCCGGGGTCGATGGGCAGCTCTAGTTATCTGTTGCGCGGACTGGGAAACCGCGATGCGCTTTGCAGTGCAAGCCACGGCGCCGGACGGCAAAAATCCCGCGGCGATGCCATCAAAGGAAACGATGAGGCATTTCGCCAGTTTATGAAAAATTTCCATGTGATTACGCCGATTGACCCTAATCGCATAGACTTGAAGGGCAGAGCTGATATTCTGAAAAAGTGGGAGGAGTCTGTTCGGGCAGAGGCGCCGTATGCCTATAAAGATATTCATGAAGTGATTGCGGTGCACACAGCACACAATCTGGCGGCGCCCGTCGCGCGAATGGAACCGGTCTTTACAGTGAAGAGTTAATAAGGAACGCCAGCGATAGACTAAAGCACAAAGAATGGAGTAAACAGTGTATGAAGTATTTCATTAAAAATGAACAGGATTTGGATGCACTCTTGGCGGAGAGATGTGTACAGGAGCAGGAAATAGACAGTGCGTGGGTGTGGGAAAGTGAGCGCGGACATGAGGAACATTTTGGCTGCGATGCAATCGTATTAAATGCCAAGGGGAAATGGTTTGATCAGAAGATTGTTACAAGATTAAATATTTTTGAAGGAAGTGTGGTTCAATGTATCCCAGTTACGAAAATACAGCCAGAGGACCAGCAAAAAGTTAAAAATACCATTTTGTATATTCAGGAGAATTTTGATCATATTTATCAGACAATGCTGGAGAGACTGCTGCCAAGCATCATAGAGTGGGGCGTGCGCGATGAGGATACAGACGAGCTGATTACGACAATTGAACAATTTCATAAGACGCGTTGGTCCCGAGAAATCGCAGGAATGGAAGCGGAAAGTATCAGATGCCTTCAATTGAACTGTAAGTACCAAAAAGATGACATGGTGGTATACTCTTTGATTTTTAATGCCGGTTATGTCGATGATGGCTTTGAGGTGGTATTCTGGAAAGACCGTGTTCTCTTTTTTTTAGATGGAAATACAGAAGAACAAATATTTGACTTTGTAAACTATGTTGACTGGCCGGATTGTCTGGAATAATAGATTCAAAACAGAATCACTTGGCAGTACTTTCATGGAGGTGTATTGATGGACAAACGAGAATATGCGGAAAAATTATATGCGGCGCTGGAACCGATGGCGAATGCCGGTAGGGTGGAAGATGCATGGGGAGGCGAACTGTTATCAGAATTTGATGATCTTTTGCAGTGTGAACTTTATCCTGATGAGAAAGACGAGCCAGAATGGGTATTTATGTTTATACAGCTATATTTCTGGCAGTTTGCATCGTATCATGAAGGGGTTCATACATACTATAGCAATTTTTATCAGGTAGATACAGAGAATAGTATTCAAAGATTATCGGATTGTCTGTATCAATATGGATTTATGGAGGTTGCGAAATGGTATGACTATGGAATATTGAATTATCACCTTTATCCTGAGTTTGACTATCCGGCAGAAAATGGGCTGAGAATGGGAGAGACTGACGAGTGGATACAGGACAATCCAGAAGTGATCTGGCAGGTTTATCTCAAACTATTGCAGCAACATAAGGAGGAAGTGCTGGAAACCGCAGGAAACTGGGTTCCTGACAGTCAGGAAGCGCCACAGGAGAAAGACCATGAGCCAGCGCCGCAAGTACAGCAAACGCAGGTACAGCAGAAGAAAGTTCACTTTATGCGTATTGTTGACCTTGTTACAGAGGACAGTACGATGAATCAGAAGAATGCACAGCAAGACGGACGGATCTCGTGTCTGACAGCTTCACAGATTGATGAGAAGATGGTGTCTTTGATGGTGGCAGCAGAGGAACTAGGCTGGATACAGACAAAAGAAGTATTTTCCAAGGAAGCGTTAAAAGTTTTGGATCAAGCGTTGTTTTCAGTTCGAGAGGATCTGCTGTTTCGCATTTATTTTTATAATAAGCAGGATTGCGATTTGCAGCATTTTGCGGATATGGTACATGTACGGAGGCTGAAGCTGCAATGCATGGAGAAGCTCAGGCATGTGGAGGTGCTTGCCGGGTATAAACATCTGACGGATTTGGACATGACGGTGTCAAAACAGCGTGATTTTAGCTTTGTGAACAAATTATCACAGTCACTTACAACACTTTCTATTTATATAGACTTTACGCTGGACGGTATCACCTTCCAAGATGCCAGCGATGAGGATACGTCAGGCAAGGCGTCTATGTTTGAACTCGAATGGCTGTTGCGGTTTCCAAAGCTTCGGTACTGCTATATTGGAGGTCCTGCACAGCATATCGAATTTTTGATACGAAAGGACGCTGTCAGAGAGCTGGTTTTGTGTGAGATGCCGTGTCCTTCGCCTGCGGTGCTGCGTATGCTGAATGTACAGAGTGTGATCGTACATCAGGAACATGCACAGGGATTAGAGCGGGCAGGGCAGCTTGAGTCCATTCAGGAGATTGAGCTGGTAAAGCTTGCAGACATAGATAATCTGGATTTTCTGGAGACATTGCCGGCGCTGCAAAAAGTTACGCTCCGCAGTCTGCCAGCGCTGACGAGACTGCCACATTTTCCAGAGGGACATACGCTGCGTGAGCTTGCGGTTTATGACTGTGAGCGGCTTTCGGATATCACAGTGGCAAGTAAGAAGGTTCTGATAAGGAAGTATCGGTAGATATAGATTTGAAAAAACAGCAGGAGGTTTTTAGATGTACGAGTTTCAAGAAGAATTTTTGACAGGAATTGACCAGATTGATGCCGAGCACAGGCGGTTGTTTGAGATTGCGGACGAGCTCTATACATTAAAGTGCGAGGAGTTTATGCCGGATAAGTATGACCATATCAGGCATATTTTAGAGGAATTGCGCGATTATACGCTGACGCATTTTGAGCATGAGGAGGCATATATGGAGTCGGTTGGTTACAAGCGGCTGCCAGAGCAGAAGCGCCAGCATGAAGCATTTGAGGAGACAATTGGCGGCTGGGATATGGAGGCTATTGATGAGGACCAAGACGAGACGATCGAGGAAATACTGCGCATTGTGACAAACTGGCTCGTAAATCATATTTTATATGAGGATAAGCTGATTGGGGAATAGGAACTGATTAAAAGGCATAGAATGAAGTATAGAAAACCTATACTTCATTTTTGGGTGCTGATATGAATAGACATGATATATTTAAACAGGATCTTATGAGCGCGGGAGAGCGCTTTGCGGATGCGTTTGCACTGCCAAAAGATCTTGTGGTAAATGCTACGTTGTTTCACATGGTAGGGGCGTCGGAGCTTTTTGTGGAGAATTTTAAGGGAATTATATCCTATACCTGCCATGAAATCCTGATCAAAGGGAATCACATGAAATATTGTGTCTGCGGCGACTGTCTTACAATCGAGCATTATTCGAATGAGGACATGAAAATATCAGGGCAGATCAAGGAGGTAAAGGTGATAAGGGAAACTTGAGGTGGGACGCTTGCAGAATAGTTGGATACGCTTTGTCAAAGGTTTTCTGGTTATCAAGGTTGACGGGGACTACATGGAACGGTTCTTCAACATGTGTAGAATGCATGGTATTGACTTGTGGGAAATAAAGAAGGAACAGGATATTTGCATATGTGAGGCATATGCTTCCGATTTTCTGAAAATGCCGCCACTGTTAAGAAAGACAGGCACAAAGGTACAAGTAGTGAAAAAGAAAGGGATTCCTTTTTATGTTCCTTTTATCAAAAAAAGGATTATTTTTTTTGCAGGTGTCATACTGTGTCTGATTATGCTGAATTATGTGACAGAATACGTCTGGGCAATAGAGTACGTCGGGAATTTGCAGGTAAGTGATGACGAGCTGTCGGATTTTTTAGAACAGGAAGATATTCATTATGGCATGAAAAAGAGCAGCATCAACTGTGAGGAGAAGGAAAAAAGGCTGAGGGAGGCATTTCAGAATGTCACATGGACCTCAATATACTTTGAGGGGACAAAGCTTTATATAGAAGTCAAAGAGAATGAGAAATCAGAGCCTGTACACATAGAAATGAAAGGAACGGATATTGTTGCGAATGAAGCGGGAACAATCACATCGATTATCACTAGGAACGGCGTGCCGCGAGTCAAGGCGGGAGATACTGTAGAGCAGGGGCAGGTGCTGGTATCGGGCGGTGTTCCCGTCTATGACGAGAGTCAGAGCGTTGTGGATTACCAGATTTATGATGCGGATGCGGATATTTTTATCAGGACACCGATTGAGTATAAGTGTTCGATGAACAGTGGCTATCCAGTGATGATATATACGGGAAATCAGGTGAATACGGGATTTGCCCAGATTGGCGATTATTATATTGACGGACTGACCTTGTGGAATTTTGTCGATAAATATATCTCACCGAAAAAAAGCGAAACATTATATGAGACTGCAACAGAAAAACATCAAATGGTTTTGCTCGATAATATCTATCTTCCGGTATATTATGGGAAAATTAACAGAAAAGAGTATTATATAAAGTATTTTACATATACAGAGGAAGAGATGAAATCTAAGTTATCTGAAAATTTTGAAAAATTTATTTCAGGTTTACAGCAAAAAGGGGTACAAATTGTTGAAAAAAATGTTAAAATGGAAAAGAATAGTAGTGGGATGGAATTAAATGGAAGTTTGCTGGTAGTAAAGCAGACGGGTGAGACAGTAGCGATACCAATAAACTCGATTCAGGAAGATGAGACAAAGGAGTAATACGACAGTGGCAGAATTTCGGATTGGAATGCAGATTGAGGCGGAGCATATGCAGAATATTTTTGGCAGTCATGATGCATATATCAAACAGATTGAGGATGATTTGAAAGTAGTCATTACAGACCGCAACGGAGAGGTTCGAATCAGCGGGGAGCAGGCGGCAGTCAACAAAGCGGCAAAGCTGGTGCGCGAGCTGGTAGAGCTGTCCAAACGGGGAAACAGAATACAGGAGCAGAATGTGTCCTATGCGCTGGAGCTATCGCATGAAGGCGATGAGGGCGCGCTTCTTGAGATGGACTCGGAGTGTATTTGTCACACGATATCAGGGAAGCCCATCAAACCCAAAACGTTGGGACAAAAGAAGTATATCGATGCCATTAAAGATAACATGATCGTGTTTGGCCTAGGACCGGCAGGAACCGGTAAAACCTATCTGGCAATGGCAATGGCGATCACAGCTTTTAAAAACCATGAGGTAGAGCGTATCATACTGACGCGTCCAGCGATAGAGGCGGGGGAAAAGCTTGGATTTCTGCCGGGGGATTTGCAGAGCAAGGTAGACCCGTATCTGAGACCCTTGTATGACGCACTTTATCAGATCATGGGAGCGGACAGTTTCCAGAAAAACATGGAAAAGGGATTGATCGAGGTTGCACCGCTTGCCTATATGCGTGGGCGGACGCTCGACAATGCCTACATTATATTGGATGAGGCACAGAATACGACGCCAGCACAGATGAAGATGTTTCTGACTCGAATCGGGTTTGGCTCTAAGGTGATTGTCACAGGCGATGCATCGCAGAAGGATTTGGCAGTCGGTACGCAGTCCGGTCTGGATGTGGCGGAGAAGGTGCTCGCTAAAATCAGCGATATCGCAATGATCAGGATGACAAGCCGTGATGTTGTGCGTCATCCGCTTGTACAGAAGATCGTCAAAGCCTATGAAGATTATGAGAGCAGACTCGGCAGCAGTCAGGGCAAAGCTGTCCATAAAGTGAGTGAGCCGCGCACCAAAAGAGGTGGGAGGCCGTTTCGAAAATAAAGTGCATAAAGGAAAATGACATATGAAGAAGAAGGAAGAAACCAGCCTGCAAAAAGTTTTAATCGCTAGTGGGATGCTGGTTTTATCAATACCATCAGTTAGCGTTGCGGCATATTTGTATGAGAAATCCTTTCGGGAGATCTTTATACTTATGATGATTGTCATAGCCTGTTTTGGAATGACTATCTTTTCATTTTTTCAATCCAATCTTTTTGCGTCACTTCATTATGACAATGGGGGGCATTTACTGCGTTTTGCTATGATGTTTTTGATGGGGGTGGCGGCAGCCTGTCTACTGCCGATGCTGCCGAATGCGGGTTGGGCATTGCCTGCGCTCGCGCTCGCGCTGACGCTTTTTTCCAACACTGTGACTGGGTTGAATGCTTATGCAGGTTTGGTGAGTGTGTGTGCCTATTTTGCGTCTGCGGATATTCTGACATTGCTGTTGTATCTGCTTGTGGGGGTTTTGTTTGCCGTGCTTTTTGAGCGGTTGGATGATGATTACAGGACAGGAACGCCGTTGGCGGCAGCAATGACGATCTATATTGTAGAGCTTGCAGCAAAAGTCGTATTTGAGAGCCATGGCGCATTGAACACAGATGCCCTTGTGATGCCGGTCATGAATGTCTTTGTCACTTTTATATTGATGCTGATTGTGCTGCGTTTTTATTGCGCGGTGGTCATCGATAAGGAAAAAGGAAAGTATCTGCATATCAATGATCAGGAATATGATCTGCTGGCAAAGTATAAGGAGGAGGACAAGCAGACTTACTATAATGCCATACATACAGCGTATTTTGCAGAGAAAACAGCAAGATTGCTGCATATGGATGTCGATGTGGCGAAAAATGGCGGATATTATCATCGGATTATCGTGCTTGAGTGCAGAAAACAGGAAAAATCACTGGAGGAAATCTGTAAAAACAATAAATTTCCGCCGGAGGCAGTTCGGCTTTTGCAGGAATATACTTATAAATCACAGCCCATAAAAATGCGTGAGACTGTGGCAGTGTACCTTGCGGATTGTGTGGTATCGTCAATTATGTATCTGATCAGCAAATCGGAGGGAAAACCTGCGGATATGGATTATGGAAAGATTGCAACTGCCATCATACACAGGAAGATTGAGAGCAAGGTTTTGGACAATAGTGATATTTCGCTGGCTGATCTGGGTGGTATTGAAAAAATATATACAGGAGAAAAATTATACTATGACTTTTTACGTGGAGAGTGAGACAGACAAAACACTTCCTTTTGATGTGGAGGAGGTGGCAGAGAAGGTGATTGTGGAGACGTTGGATTCTGAGAACTGCCCTTATGAGGCGTCCGTGAATGTGCTTCTCACAGATGATTTGGGGATTCATGCGATGAACAATCAGTATCGGGGGATTGACCGCCCGACGGATGTGCTGTCTTTTCCGAATGTGGATTACGAACATCCGGCAGATTTTACAGGGATTGAGGATACAATAGAGGATTACTTTGACCCTGAGAATGGTGAACTGTGTCTTGGAGATATTGTGATTTCTGTTGACAAAGTATATGCGCAGTCCGAGGAGTATGGACATTCTGCAAGGCGGGAGTATGCCTTTCTGATCGCACACAGTATGCTGCATCTGTTGGGATATGACCATATGGAACCTGCGGAAGCGGCAGTGATGGAACGGAAGCAGGAAGAGATCCTGAGCAGACTGGGAATAACGAGAAATGAGTAGTTTGGGCTGAGGAGAACAGTTAAATGAAGAAAAAGAAGTCTAATTTTATCGTTCAGGGCGGAATCCTTGCGATGGCAGGAATCCTTTCCAGAATCATAGGGATCGCAAGGCGCTTCCCTATGCAGCACATTATTGGTGACAAGGGAAACGGATATTATTCTGTGGCGTATGAGATTTATTCTATTATGCTGATTATATCCTGCTATAGTCTTCCGCTTGCGGTGTCAAAGGTGGTATCCTCCAAGATGAGTAAGCGGCAGTACAAAAGTGCGGAGAGGGCATTTCAGTGTGCGATGTTCTTTGCTGTTGCAGCAGGCGGAATAACATTTGTGGTCTGTGAACTTCTGGGTGATTTTTTTGCGGCGGAGGTGATGGAGGAGCCAATGAGCGCGCTGGCGCTCAAAGTTCTTGGACCAGCACTATTGCTGGTGTCTGTGATGGGCGTGTTCCGAGGATATTTTCAGGGGCTTGGCACGATGATGCCCACGGCAGTCTCACAGATATTAGAACAAATATTTGTATTGGTTGGCAGTATTGTTGGTGCTTCTGTGCTGTATAATTATGGGGGCAAGGTAGGGGCACTGCTGCACAATGAGGATTTTGCTCCGGCATACGGCGCAGCAGGTGCATCCATTGGACCTGTGATCGGTGCGGTCATCGGGCTTTTGTTTCTCATCTTTGTATTTGCGGCTTACAGAAAGGGCGCCAAAAAGCGCGCGCGCGATGCAAGCAGTAAGGTGGATAGTTATCCGCAGATTTTGAGCATGATATTGCTGACAATTTTTCCGGTGCTTTTGAGTACGACTGTCTATAATATCAGTGGTGTCATTGACATTAAAATCTTCGGAAGCGTGATGATCGCAAAGGGATTCGAGGATGTCAAGACCGATATCTGGGGTGTATATTCAGGAAAGTATAAAGTGCTGGTAAATGTTCCGATCGCGCTCGCCAATGCAATGTGCTCATCCATCGTACCGATGCTGACGCAGTTGATGGTGCGGGAGGAATATGGGCGCGCCAAAGAAAAAGTTGGACAGGCGATGCGCTTTACGATGATTGTTGCCATTCCAAGCGCAGTCGGACTTTCTGTGCTCGCCAGACCCATCGTTTCCATGCTGTTTAAGGGAGAAGTTGACATGGCAGTCAACATGCTTCATATAGGCTCTGTATCTGTCGTGTTCTATACCATGTCAACACTCACAAACGGAGTGCTTCAGGGCATTAACAAAATGAAGATTCCAGTGTGCAATGCGGCAATTTCCCTCGTCATTCATGTGGCGCTATTGTATGCGATGCTCCAGATGAATATGGGAATCAATGCAGTAGTGTATGCATATATTTTATTCGCGGTCGTAGTATCTGTGCTAAATGCCGTGGCAATCCGCAAATATCTGCGGTATAAGCAGGAGGTGGCGCGCACCTTTGTCATTCCAGCGATTGCGTCTGCTGTGATGGGAATTGTGATTGGGCTTTTAAGTCTGCTGCTCTCCAAGTCAGCCGGCAATCTGGTGACAGTGTTTGTGGGAATCGGTGTCGGTGCAGTGGTGTATTTTGTGGTATTGATTCTGTTAAAAGGGATCAATGAGCGTGATCTGCGAAGTATGCCGGGCGGCAGGACCATACTGACGATTGCGAAGAAATTGCGGTTAATGTAGTCGATGTCAAGAGCGTGTGGAATTTTCAAACACGCTCTTGAAACAATGAATAAAAAGTGAAAATAAGCTGATACTATATCAAAGACGCCAAAGTGTTCAAGTTTCACGAGGAGGCTGATGATGGAAAAGAGATATAAGATTGGCTTATTTTTTGTATTAGTGTTGATTTCAGTATTGGTGGTCGTGTTGATGTGGAAAAGGCATACCATGGATGGATTTCCAAAGGAGGACAATTTTGTCGAGCAGAAGGACCAATCCTCTGAGATGCAGGATTCGGGCAAAACTGCCGAGGAGCTTTACCAGGTGCAGAAAATGAACGTTCTGACGACATGTGACACGGTTTGTATCTATGAAAACATTGATAAGAAGGATGGTTCTGTGTTCATGGAGGAGGGAACGCTTCCTGTAAAATATATCGGCTTAAATCGTCAGGAGCTTGAAAAACTGCTTGCTCAGGACAGTCTGGCACCAACGCTTGAAGAAAAACAAAAGGGCTTTAAGTCTCAACATCTGGAGCTTTTTTCGGCAGATAAAATCAAGGTACTCCGAATTTATGATACAACACAAGGTACTACGGGCTTTTATATCATGGAAGTAAATGGTGAGATATGTGTGTTCGAGCATGACAAGGAGACGCTTTATTTCAAGACGGGATTGCACCCGGAAAGTCTTCCGGCAGAGGTACGGCATGAATTGAAGGAAGGAAAGTTCATGGACAGCGAACTGCAAGTGTACCATTTTATTGAATCCTATAGCAGTTAGTGCAGTACTGTAAGGAGCGATGTTGTATTTGATGTAGTGCGGTACTGTAGAAGGGAGGAACTATGGCAAATAAGGTTATTGTGGCTGGCGGCGGGGCTTCTGGTCTTGCAGCTGCTATCGCTGCGGCGGAGAACGGCGCTGCGGTCACAGTACTTGAGCATAAGGACAGAGTCGGCAAAAAGATCTTGATGACTGGAAACGGCAAGTGTAATCTCACGAATATGCAGGATGTACACGGAAAATATTATAGTAGTGACACGGCATCTATGCAACAGATTTATGACACACTTGCCAGGTTTGGCGCAGACAACACGAGGGAATTTTTTCAGCGGCTTGGCTTATATACGAAAGAAAAGCGGGATGGCGGGGTGTATCCGGTATCGGAGCAAGCCTCTATTGTGCTGGATGTGCTGCGGAGTGCATGTGACAGGCTTGGCGTGACAATACGGACCGACTGTGAGATGACAGCTGTCGTGCCCAAAAAAAATGGGGGAATGGTTCGTGTGAAGCAATTCGAGCGGACTGTACAGGAAAAACAAAGTGCAAAAAAGAAACCATCCGCATCTGATACATACAAGTGCAGGGAGGAAACGATCACATATGACAGGCTGATTTTGGCGACGGGTGGGAAAGCTGCCCCTGTTTCGGGGTCAGACGGCTCAGGATATGCACTCGCGGAAAGTTTGGGGCACCGCATTATCGAACCGCTGCCAGCACTGGTACAGCTCAAATGTGACGGCGCTTTTTTCAAAGCATTATCGGGTGTCAGGGCACAGGGTGTAGTTCGGCTGATCATTGACGGTGTGGAGGCGGCTGTCGAGGAAGGGGAGCTGCAATTGACGGATTACGGTATTTCGGGGATACCGGTATTTCAGATGAGCAGACTGGCTTCGAGAGCGCTCTATGACGGAAGGCAGTGTGAGGCATCACTGGATTTTATTTCTTATATTTTTGGCACCAGCGGAGTGGAAAATCATGTAGTCAGCAGTGATATGAAACGGTGCCGTGACAAGACTGTTGAGGAGTTTGTATCTGGTCTGGTACATAAAAAGATTGCATCCGTCGTATGTAAACAAAATGCGATCGCATCGGATGTGACAGTCAGTCAGGCAGGAGAGAAAGCCGTCTGGCGCTGTATCAGAATGCTTATGGACTTTAGGGTTCCGATTACCGCGCCAAAGTCCTTTGACAGTGCACAAGTGTGTTGCGGCGGTGTATCACTCAGAGAGGTAAATGAGAATTTTGCATCGCTAACGTATCGGGAAATTTATTTGGTTGGAGAATTGTTGGACTGTGATGGCATTTGCGGCGGCTATAACCTGCAATGGGCATGGGCAACAGGGATCATTGCGGGAACAGATGCGGCACGGCGGTAATTTTTATCAGATGGACTACAGTATGATAAGCGTATGGTGAAAAATCATATAAAAAGCATGTCAAAAAAGTACGATAATAGGAAGCACTAGGATAGGAGAATTATGATAACGGCAAAATCAATTAAAATCGAGCTTCACATCGATTTAAAAAACAGAGACAGGCTTATGTGGAATGACCTACAAGACAGCAAAGAGACACTCACCAAAAAAGCCGCAAAGGTGCTGGGCATCAAGCCGGCAGATATCGCTGAGCTATGCATCTTAAAACATTCCATAGATGCGCGGAAAAAGCCGCAGCTTTTTCAGGTCTATACGCTGGGAATAACATTGACCAATCAAAAATTAGAGGAAAAAGTCGTAAAGCGCTGTAAGGACAATCAAGTCACACTCTATGCAGAAGATGCGTATGTGTTTCCGGCGGCGGGACCTGCGACGCTGCCATACCGACCTGTCGTGATCGGCACAGGACCCGCAGGGCTTTTCTGCGGATACATGCTTGCAAAACATGGTTATCAGCCGATTTTGCTGGAGCGTGGTTTTGATGTGGATACCAGGACGCGGGATGTGGAGGCATACTGGAACGGCGGCAGGCTGAATCCTGAATCGAACGTACAGTTTGGTGAGGGCGGCGCGGGCACTTTCTCCGATGGAAAGCTCAATACGTTGGTGAAGGATAAAAATGGCAGAAATAAAGAAGTGCTTAGAGTTTTTGTCGAGTGTGGCGCACCAGAGCATATTCTATATGAAAATAAGCCACATATAGGGACAGATATTTTAAAGCAGGTGGTAGTTCGTATGCGCAGCTTTATTACAGATAATGGCGGAACTGTCCGGTTTGGGGCAAAAGTGACAGGATTTCAGGTAACAGAGAATGCGCTGTGTGCCGTCGAAGTCAATCACAGTGAATGGATTCAAACGACGCAGGCAGTGTTGGCAGTCGGACACAGCGCTCGAGATACGTTTACATACTTAAACGAGATGCATGTACCGATGGAGGCAAAAGCCTTTGCAGTTGGAATGCGGGTGGAGCATCCGCAGCGGCTTGTGAACGGGTGTATGTATGGTGAGGAGCAGGGCAGTCTGCTTCCGGCAGCGCCGTACAAGCTGACTGCGCAGACCAGTACAGGGCGCGGCGTCTATTCGTTCTGCATGTGTCCGGGCGGTTTTGTAGTTGATGCGTCGAGTGAGCCACAGCAGATTGCAGTGAATGGTATGAGTTATGCGGACAGGGGCGGCAGCCATGCAAATAGTGCCATTATCGTCCAAGTCACGCCAGAGGATTACGGCGCAGATGGTCCACTTGCCGGAATTTCGTTCCAGAGACAGCTTGAAAAAAAGGCATATGCGCTTGGACATGGCAGTGTTCCAGTGCAGTATTATGGAGATTTTGTTAAAAATGTATCGTCCGAGAACAAAGAGCACTGCGAAAAGCCGTGTATTAAGGGGACCTATGAGCTGACAAATCTAAGAGGACTGCTGCCGGATGCGTGCGAAGCGGCATTTATGGAGGGAATGGCGCAGTTTGACAGGACAATCCCAGGATTTGCGGGAGATGAGGCAATATTAGCTGGAATTGAAAGCAGGACATCATCGCCTGTGAGGATACTTAGGGACGAGATGCGCCAAAGCCCAGCGGTGAGGGGCTTGTATCCATGCGGTGAGGGTGCTGGATATGCGGGCGGCATCACGTCTGCGGCAATGGATGGCATTCTGATCGCCGAGCAGATCGCACAGGAATTTCAGCCGTTTCGTCATGGACCGATTCAGAACACGAACAATGATGAAAATTTGAATTAAAGCTGGACTTATAATAGAAATAGAATTAAAATAAAAAGGATTACGATAAATTGATTCATACGAAATTCAATGGAACATACGGAGGCGGAATACAGTGGAAGAGTTACGTGCGAAATTAAAGAACAAGAAAAGAGTGGTTGTAAAGATTGGGTCCTCCTCCTTGCAGCACCCGGAGACAGGAGACTTAGATTTCACCAAGATGGACATACTGGTCCGAGAGCTCTGCAATATCAGAAATCAGGGAAAGGATGTCATCCTTGTGACATCGGGTGCAATCGGGTGCGGCAGAAAGTCCCTGCATATCAAACCACCGCTCACCATCGCGCAGAAGCAGGCGTGTGCAGCGATTGGCCAGGCAAGGCTTATGACGACTTATCAGCGGATTTTCTCGGAGTACAGTCATCAGGCAGCACAGATTCTGCTCACCAGAAATACGATCGAGGCGGATTTAAACAGGCACAATGCACAGAATACCTTTAATGAACTGCTTGCGATGGAAGTGATTCCTGTTGTGAATGAGAATGATACGATCTCGACTTTTGAGGTGGAGGACGTGATCGGTGACAACGATACGCTCTCCGCGATCGTCACGGCACTCACTGGCGCAGATTTGTTAATTTTGTTGTCAGATATCGACGGGCTCTACACCGATGACCCGCGGCAGAATCCTGACGCGGAGTTTATCGCGCAGGTGGACAATATCACAGAAGATCTGCTTAGAATGGGGAAGGCATCGACAGGAAGCAGCGTTGGCACAGGAGGCATGGAAACTAAGCTTATGGCGGCGCGGATTGCGACTTACTCTGGTGCGGATATGGTCATTGCAAACGGTGGCGACGTACGTGTGATTCACCGCATTATGGAAGGCAGGAATTACGGGACGATCTTCAAGGCAAACAAGGATGAGAACTTTAACTTTACAGATATAGATAAAATCAAATTTAACTTATAAATTTGTAGCAGGAGGTAAATTGTTGTCAGAAAAATCCACACAGGTAAAACAAGAAATAAAGCAAGAAATAAAGGATACAATACATAAAGTGAAGAAAACCAGTGTGCGGAGCATCGTCACAGGACGAATTGTCTCCATATTGCCTGTAGTGCTTTTGCAGGGACTGATTATCTATGTGCTGGCGAAGTGGCTTGTGCCGTTCGCCACTATGTTTTACAGTATTTTGTCAGTGTTGTCTGCGCTGTTTGTCCTTTTTCTCATCTCAAAAAGGGACGAGGGCGCCTACAAGATGTTGTGGCTGCTGGTGATGTTTGTGACACCGCTGCCAGGGGCGCTAATGTATCTGCTCTACGGTAACAAAAAGACAGGAAAAGTGCTGGAGAAAAGGCTAAATGCAGTCCATGACAGCCTTCCAATCACGTTGCCCGAGGATGAGTGGGTCCAGCGTGAGCTAGAGCAGGAGGATAAACGGATTGCACAAACTTTTGCTTATGTCAAACAGATCACAGGTTTTCCGGTATTAAGAAATGACACAGCACAGTATTATCCTGTGGGAGAGCGTTTGTTTGAACAGATGCTTTCCGCCTTAAAAGAGGCGAAGCGGTATGTGTTTATCGAGTATTTTATTGTGCAGGAGGGCATTCTTTGGCAGTCGATGGTGAATGTCATGGAGCAGAAAGTGCAGGAGGGTGTGGACATTCGGGTTCTGTATGACGATATCGGCAGTATTGGCACCTTTTCGCACAGAAACCGTATGTCCCTCTTGAAAAAGGGGATTAAGTGCGAGAAGTTCAATCCAATGATTGTGTTAAGCGGCGCTCTAAATAACAGGGATCACCGCAAGATTATGGTAGTAGACGGTGTCGTGGCATTTAGCGGAGGTATCAATCTGGCAGACGAGTATATCAATGAAGAACACCCTTTTGGACATTGGAAGGACATTGGGTTTAAGATTACTGGCGATGCCATCCGAAGCTATGCTTATATGTTTACGGAGTTTTGGAACGCCTCTTCCTTTGACAAGATCACAAGGGAATTAATTGGTGATGATTACGACCTGATTCGGGGGCAGTGCGGGCAGGATTTTGACGGGTATGTACAGCCATACTACGATTCGCCGAATAGGGAGGAGGCTGCGAGCAATAATCTTTTTATTGATTTGCTTGGTCAGTCAAAGAATTATGTATGGTTTTACACGCCTTATCTATTGCTGGGTGATGGTCTGCGAGATGCGTTTGTGCGGGCTGCAAAGCGCGGTGTTGATGTGCGGATTATCATGCCTGGAATCCCGGATAAGAAGGTAGTGTATCGCATGTCGAGAAGTTATTATTGTGATTTGCTCGAAGCGGGTGTAAGGATTTTTGAATATACGCCGGGATTTGTCCATGCCAAGGCGTGTCTTGTTGATGACTGTATTGGTTCTGTCGGCACCGTGAATCTCGACTATAGAAGTCTGTATCTGCATTACGAGTGCAATGCGTTATTTTATAGAGCTTCGCTCCTCTCCGACCTGAAGGAAGATTTGGAAGCATCTATGAAGGTCAGCAGAGAGCGCACAGTGCAGGATGAAAATAAAGGATTGGTACACAACATCGTTGATGGTGTGCTGCGCATTTTTGCACCATTAGTTTAGAATGTGTATTGGGTATAGAAAGGAAAGATAAAGATATGTTTATAGGAAATCATCTGTCCTCGGCGGACGGTTATGAAATTATGGGAAAGGCGGCGTTGAAATTAGGGGGAAACACTTTCGCATTTTTTACAAGAAATCCAAGAGGCGGTGCGGTCAAGGCACATGACCCGGAGGATGCCGCAAGGCTGTGCAAATTGATGGAGGCGCATCAATTTGGCAAGCTGGTGGCACATGCGCCGTATACACTAAATGTATGTTCTGACAAAGAAAAAATCAGAAACTTTTCTCGTGAGGCGATGGCAGAAGATTTGAGACGTATGGAGTATCTCCCTGGCAACTACTATAATTTCCATCCCGGCTCGCATGTAGGACAGGGAACAGAAGCAGCAATTCCAATGATTGCAGATGCCATCAACTATGCCGTAAAACCGGAGTACACTACAATGGTTCTCTTAGAGACGATGGCAGGAAAAGGCTCAGAGGTTGGGCGAAGCTTTGAGGAGCTGCGCGCGATTCTGAATCTCGTCAAATATCCAGAGCGAGTGGGTGTGTGTTTTGATACCTGTCATGTGTGGGACGGCGGATATGATATTGTCACAAATCTCGACGGGGTGCTGAAGGAATTTGATGAGATTATAGGGCTTGACCGGCTCAAGGCAGTGCACTTCAATGACAGCATGAATGGGTGTGGTTCCCACAAAGACCGTCATCAAAAAATCGGTCAGGGTGAGATTGGCATGGAGGCATTGAAGGCGGTGGCAAAACACCCGTTGCTTCAAGACAAGCCATTTATCCTAGAGACACCAAATGACGATGAAGGGTACGTCAAAGAAATTGCCATGGTTCGCGGCTGGTAACTTTCTGGACAATTTTTGAAATTAGATATTGCAAAGGGTATGGCTGAGGGGTAATATGAATATAGAGGAAAAAATAAAACGCATCAATGAACTGTATCACAAATCGCAGGCGGAGGGACTCACAGAGGAGGAAAAGGCAGAACAGGCTGCGCTGCGTGCAGAGTATATAGCGAGTGTGCGCAACAATCTGAGAGGACAGTTGGATAACATTTCCATCAAGGAGCAGGATGGAAGCATTACAAATCTCGGTGAGAAGAGAGCTAAAAACACATGACATAATGAGTATCATGGGGTAACGAAATGGAAACCAAAGCAGAGATAAGGAAACGAATACTTGAGGTCCGTAAGGGGCTGACGGATGAGGAGATTGCGGCGAAGAGTGAGTCAATCGTACAGAAGGTGATCAAGACGCCAGAGTACAGGGAGGCGGACAATGTATTACTGTATGCTGATTATTGCAGGGAGGTCATGACACGAGGTATTTTCGAGGATGCCCTTCTTCACAGAAAGAAGATCTATTTTCCGCGTGTGGACAAGATGACAAACACCATGGAATTTTATCAGGTAATCTCCATTCGACAGCTTGAACGGGGATATATGGATATTCTCGAACCGAGAGAGGACCATCACACCCGTTATAAATTCCAGCCCAAAGAGGACACGCTGGCGGTTCTGCCGGGTGTGGCGTTTGATACGTCGGGGTATCGTATAGGATACGGAAAAGGGTTTTATGACAGATATCTGGCAAACAAACGGCAGATTTCCACGATGGCACTGGCGTTTGCCTGCCAGTTAGTCGATGAAATCCCACGAAACGAACACGATATCAAGATGGACAAAATTGTGACGGAGGAGATTATCTATTCGTTTTTGAGGATATAATGTTGTGGAACAAATTATTAGAATGGAGCATAGGTTATGACAATAAAAGAAAAAGCAGCAGCGATGAAGCTTGACAGCACATTGATGGCTTCTAAGCCTGCCAAGATGAGAAACTGCGCACTGTCAGCGATTATTAAGGCATTACAGGCAAATCAGGACGAGATATATCGTGCGAACGAACAGGATTTGGCAGAGGCGGCAGAACAGCATGTTCCAGAAGCAGTTGTAAAGCGGTTAAAATTTTCGCCGCAGAAGCTATCTGACGTGGTAAAAGGCATTGAAGACCTGATCGCTATGCCGGACAAGGTCTTCGAGACACAGCTTGTCCGTGAGCTTGACGAGGGATTAACGCTTGTTCGTGAAAGCTGTCCCATCGGCGTTATTGGTGTCATCTTTGAGGCGAGGCCGGATGCAATGGTACAGATTGCCTGCCTGTGTATCAAGAGCGGCAACTGTGCGATCTTGAAGGGCGGAAGTGAGACAAAGCACACGAATAAGCTCTTGTTTACACTGATTTCGCAGGCTGCCAGAGAGAGCGGTCTGCCGGAGAACTGTCTTTTTCAGGCGGAACTGCGCGACGAGATTTCGGAGCTGTTGTCATGCCATGAATCCGTTGATTTACTGATACCGAGAGGCTCCAATGCCTTTGTTCAGTATATTATGAACAATACAAAGATTCCTGTCATGGGACATGCGGACGGCATATGTCATATTTATGTGGACAAATCGTTTGACATTGACAAGGCGATTCCGGTTCTCATTGACGCCAAGACGCAGTATACGGCAGCGTGCAATGCGGTGGAGACGCTGCTGGTGCACACAGACGCAGTGGATGCGCTGATGCCGCGGCTGCACAAGGCATTCAAGGAACATCATATCGAGCTGCGCGCCACGGCGGACATTGCCGAGCGGTATGAGAGTGTGCCGGCGACCGATGAGGATTTTCAAACAGAGTATCTGGATTTGATTCTCTCGGCAAAGACTGTGGCAAATATTGATGAGGCAATAGTACATATCAACAAATATGGCTCCCATCACACGGATTGTATTCTGACAGAGGACCAGGAAGCAGCAGAATATTTTATGCGAATGGTTGATTCCGCAGGTGTGTATCAGAACTGTTCAACGCGCTTTGCAGATGGATTTCGCTATGGCTTTGGCGCAGAGGTGGGCATCAGTACCGGAAAACTTCATGCAAGAGGACCTGTGGGTATCGAGGGACTGCTGACCTACAAATATAAGCTTTATGGAAATGGGCAGATCGTTTCGGATTATGCTTCAGGAAAAAAAGAATTTCACTTTAAAGATAGATGAAACTTCAGACCAAAACGTCAGGAAAAGGGTCCTGTAGAACAAAGACGAGATGGAGTTTGAGATTGACAAGGGGGAAGATCACGATGAAGATGAAATCAATTTTGCAAAAATGTAAAACTGGAATAACCTTGGCTATGTTGACAGCGGTTGTGGCATTGATAAATCCGCCCAGCACAGCACTTGCCTTTAATGTGACACCGATCACAATGGTGGAGATGTACGCGACATCAGGGACGCCAGTGTACGCGACGCCGGATGTATACTCACCGGTTGTAGTGTATCTGGAACGCTTTACCAATGTGCGTGTCTTTGGCATCACAGACAATGGATTTTATCAGGTAGATTTAAATGGAACCTATTATATACCAGGTCCTTTTATGGTGTCGCAAATTGAGCCGGCAAAGACAGAGAAGCAGAAGGCGCTGGACAATTTAGATGATTTTACCGCGGCTTACAGGATGCAGCTTGAGTTTATGGAAAGCTACAGTGAGGACTTTGCGCTAATCGATGTGACAGGCGATGGTATTCCTGAGATTTTTGACGATGCAGGAAGAGAAATCTATACGTATTATGACGAGCGTCCGGTGATGATCTATTACTCAGATTATCCAGTGACATTTTACTATTCCAAGAATGACAACAAACTGATGGGAAAATACACATGGAATAAGAACGAAATCTGGGAGGTTTACAACAAGGATGTCTCTCTGCTGCCGTGGGGACAATTTAAATGCGTTTCAACGAATGCATCGCCTTACAAAGGACATGCAGTAGCAGTTTCGCGGGAATACAAAAATGATGCGGAGACCAGAGCAGACCTTTACAACATACTGAAAAAGATTTTATCATTGTAGTTTATGAATCTTTAGAGCGCACCGAATAGGTGCGCTCTAAAAATATACGAGTGGAGGGGAAAGAGATGTTTGGCAGAAAGACGTATGCGACGAAACAGAATGCTTCTTATGATAAAGAAAATCAAATACCAGTTCTTAAGTGCAGCATTTGCAACGGCGAGCGTGTTGCAGGTTTCAAGAATATCCATACAGGAAAGTTTGAGGAGATTATGTTTATCAAAACAGACCGGGATTTGGAAGAATTTAAGTCAAAATATGGCGTGGAAACAATCGGGAAAGAATATTGAAAACATAGAATGGATTCCACAAGAACGCATACGAAAATATGGTTTTGCTTTTGAGGGAAAATGGGTGTTGATTGGGTGAGTGTGTAAAATAGGGTGGATTTTGCGAAAAACTGGCTGTAACAGAACATGCGTTATAATGTTATACTATCTATTGCTATTTTTATTTAGGAGGAAAAGCATATGGGAAATCAATTGGTATGGCATAAGCGCTACAATATAGGTGTAGAAATTATTGACAGTGAACATAAGAAATTGTTCGGTATTCTCAATAAACTGTTTGATTTGGGACAGCAGGAGGAGAAAAGCCAGTGGGTTTGTCAGGAAGCAGTAAAATACTTTAAGGATCATGCACTACAGCATTTTGCAGATGAGGAAGCTTATATGGCTTCGATTGATTATGAGGGAATTGAGGTACACAGACGTATCCACAGCAATTTTCGAGATACTACACTGCCCGCTCTGGACAAGGAAATGGAGCAGACAGACTATTCGCAGGACGCTGTCAATCATTTTCTTGGTGTATGCGCAGGGTGGCTGCTAGGACATACAGTAATAGAGGATCATGCGATTGTGAGCGGAGATGTCATAAGACAATGGGAAAACCTTTTGCCGGAAGAGGAGCAATCGGTGATGGCGCAGGCAATCGCCAGTCAGTTATATCATATGTTTCAGCTAAATTCACGGCTGATCAGTAATTGTTATGGCGGTGAAAAATTTGGCGATGGAATATACTATCGGTTGATCTATAACACAAAAGAAAAAAAGAAGTGGGAGTTTTTGTTAATCTTTGAAGAAAAATTGATTATCAAAACGATTGGCAGTGTATTAAAAACGAAATCTAAGGCTGTGAGTACTTTGGTAATGAATGCGGCAATGTATACAGCACGGCAGTTAGTGGAACATATCAAAGAACATTTCCCAGAGCTGAAGCAGGCGAAGATAAAAGAAGAGCAGCTATTGACCTATGACCAGTTTCATAAGGTTTTTGAGAAACATAGTCCACAGTATAGCCTGTTGTTTGACACGGGCAAGGGTTATTTCGCATATTGCATGACTACGGCGGACATGATTCCAAGTGAGGAAGGAATATCAATCATTACAGAGAATGCTATGACAGCGGTTGAGCAATATTTGAATCAAAACAAAGCGGAAAAAGAAGCCGTAAACCATAAAAAGAAAGTGTTGATTGTAGACGATTCGACTTTTATACTAAAAACAATGCAGGATGTGCTGCATGAAGAGTACGAAGTGTTGACTGTGACATCGGGCATGGCTGCGATCAGGAGCATTACGCTCGACAGACCAGATCTGATTCTATTGGATTATGAGATGCCGGTGTGTAAAGGAAATCAGGTATTGGAAATGATTCGTTCCGAGGAGGAATTTGCAGATATTCCAGTTATTTTTCTCACTAGCAGAGTAGACCGGGAACGCATCCAAAAGGTGCTTGAACTCAAACCAAATGGATACTTATCCAAATCACTTTCGCCAGAGGCAGTCAAAAAGGAGGTTGATCATTTTTTTCATAAAAGAGATAGACGGTAGTGTAACAAACTATAAAAAATACAAAGGTCCTACGCATTGGTTGAAAATGTAATTACAGATGAAAAATACCGCAAAAGAGGGCTGGCGACGGCTTGCCTGAACTTTAGCCTTTATTCAATGGCTGTGATGGTTTGCTTCCTTTTAGTGATAAAATGCAACCACTTATGTCTCATAAAAAACCACTTGATGTAAAGCCATTTACACAGGTGGTCTTTTTCTTTATGATGTCTGTAAAACGTTAATGAGTTCATCAAGAAAAGGAGTGTTACAAGATGTCAAAAGCAGAAAAACGTTATAGGGGAATTTATTTCGCGACAGTGGTTTTGGGATTGATCTCTGCACTGTTTATGGCACGGTTTTCATTTAGTCTGGGAAAAGTGATTGATGTGGTGCTCGACCCCACGGAGTCCCTCCAAAAAACCATGTCCATTTGTATCTGTATGGCAGCGTGCTGGCTGGTAGTTTCATTCATTTACAATTACACAGAAATTATCTATGTCAACAGAATTATCCGCCATTTGAAAAAAAATCTGTACGAGGCGCTCTACCACAAGGAACTGCACACCTTTCTGGCAGAGAAAAATGGGCACTATTTAAGCCTGTATTCAAAGGATATTGATCTTTTGGTGGACAATTATCTGCTGCCTAAGTGTGATATTGTCTCCAATCTGTTATCGGCGGTTGTCTGTCTGGTATCTATTTTTGTGATTAACTGGAAGCTGGGTTTATCGTTTATTGTAATCTCAGTGCTCACGGTTGTGCTCTCACAGCTTCCGGGGGCAGTGATGGCAAAGAAAACTGTCGCATACACACATCATAACAGTGCATACATGGCAGTGCTTGAAAATCACTTAAAAGGATTTGAGCAGGTGAAGCTTCTGGGATTGGGAACACTTTTCAGAAGGAAGCTTGATGTGGAGGACCAAGCGTATGAAAAGTCGAGAAAAAATTATCTATTTGCGAAAATTGCTGCAAACAACATTGGAATGTCGATCGGAATGCTGTCACAATTGCTTTGCATGTCTGTGGGAATCTGGTTTGTACTTCATGATGGCATGACTGTAGGACTTTTGATTTCTGCGGTACAACTGTTAAACGGCGTCTTTTCGCCGCTGCAATTCTTTGTTCAAGATAAAAACCTGATGGGAACAGCGCATGAAATTATCAGCCGGATAGAGCATGAGCAGCTTTTTGAGGAATCTGCCAAACAGGAAATCAACGGGAAAGTACAACAAATCGCATTTCGGGACTTAAATCTTGCCTTTGGAGACAAAGAGATTTTTCACGATTACAAGATGACCTTTGAGACTGGCAGAAAATATGCAATTGTCGGCGAATCTGGAAAAGGAAAATCCACGTTGATGCGCGTGCTGATGAAATATCTGACACAGAGCGAATACAAAGGAAGCGTCATGATTAACGATCAGGATATCAGGACACTAGACTCCAACAGCATTTACAATAAAATTGGCTATATCCAGCGGAATGAGTTTCTGATAGACGGTTCTGTCAAAGAGAACATCGCACTCTACCGAGATGATATTCCCGATACCAAAGTGAAACAGATTTGCCAAGGATTAAAGCTGGGCGCAGAACTGGTCAATAAAGAGATTGATGCCTCTGATACGGGCGAAATCTCGTTCGGTGAAAAACAGCGGATTGACATTGCCCGCTTTATGGTGCACAATTATGATGTCCTTGTATTTGACGAGCCGACCAGCAATCTGGACGCGGAGACAGCCGATGAGATTTTTAATATGATTTTTGGAATCAAAGATAAAATAGTGATTGTAATTACCCATGACAGGAGCAGAAACGTGCTGGAACGTTTTGATGCGGTCGTGGAGCTGTAGATAACATAGCGCTTTGATCTGTTGTCAAATAAATGTTAAAAAATGTTTTTGATTTTGACTTGACAACAGACATTCCAGCGCGTATGATAAAGGGCGAAGCGGCATAACAATACAGAGACTGCTGCGAAATAAATTTATGGAGGATTTTGCATGTTAAATTTAATTGTAATGGAGAAAATTGCAAAGTAAATATTGCAGGGAGGCGTTTTAGCGTTATTTTCGCGCTAGGAGTCTGCCCATTTGTCAGCGGCATAAGCTGTTGACGTTTTCGCCTTACAATTGTTTTATATGATGGTATATAATGAATGAATCATTAGAACATGGCTGTATGGTCATGTTTTTTTGTGCATACGGGCACCCAGAGGAGGCTTGTCAGCAGAAGCTGGCAGACATCCGCGCGCATGATTTTTCAAACATATTCTTGGATAAAAGACCATGATATAGACGCTTTCGGGCATCCATGGTCTTTTTTTCGTTGTAAGGCGGTGTCTGCTCAAAAAGAGAAAAAGTGAAAGGAAATAAACATGAATAAAAATCAAAATATCAACAAAGACACGACAATGATCAACACAGCGAATTTGGTCAAAACATACCGCCGCTACAAAAAGCCAGAGGGCATTCGTGGCAGCATCGCCAGCCTGTTTCGGCGTGAATACGAAGAAAAGACTGCGGTAAACCAGATTGACCTGTCCATTCAGGCAGGTGAGTTTGTCGGGCTAATTGGGCCAAATGGCGCAGGGAAGACGACATTAATCAAGATGCTGACTGGAATTATCGCTCCGACAGCAGGCACAATCAATGTGATGGGATATTATCCCAATGATTTGAAAAATGCATTTAAAAAGCAGTACGCCGTTGTGATGGGGCAGAAGAGCCAATTGTTTTTTGAGCTGACAGTCAACGATACACTGCGTCTTTTTAAAGAAATTTATGAGATTTCCGAGGAAACGTTTCAAGCGAATAAGAATTATTTTGTACAGCTTTTCGGTGTCGGGGACTTAATGGATGTACAAGTGCGGACACTGTCGTTGGGAGAGCGCATGAAAATGGAACTGATTGTGGCATTGTTACACAATCCTAAAATTCTGTTTCTGGATGAGCCGACAATCGGGCTCGATGCGGTTGCATCGAAGCAAATCCGCAGTTTTTTGCGGGAAATCAACGAGAAAAAAGGAACAACAATCATTCTTACATCACATTATATAGAAGATATCAAAACGCTGTGCAGGCGGACGATCGTCGTGAATCACGGTACAAAATTGTATGACGGCGCAACAGATGAATTGTTTGAACGCTTCCAGCGTAATAAGCGGATTAAGATTACCTTTGACAGTGCAGTCAAAACAATGAGGCTGCGGACGGGCGGCGCAAAGCTTGTGGTGGACGAACCATACAAAAAGGAGTATGAAGTGGCAAGGCAAGACGCAAAAGCGCTGCTTGCGGAGCTGATGGAGCACGAACCCAAGGACATTGTGATCGAGGAGGAAGAGATTGGCATTGTGGTGGAGCGTATTTATCAGGAGGGAGGGAACGATAATGCGTAAATACTGGGAAATATCAAAAACTTATATGAAAACACAGCTAGTATGGCGGATGGATGTCATTTTCAACATGATTTTTACCATATCCAAAATTTTGTTCGCCTATCTTCTCTGGGGAATTATTTTTCAGAATAAAGAGTCGGTCGGCATGTTTACATTTCATGGAATGCTTTCTTACTACATTGTCAGTTCCTTTTTATCACAACTGGAAATGTCAGAGGGAATCAGCAATGAGATACATGAGCGCATTCGCAATGGCACATTTTCCAAATATATTGTAATACCTGCTGGGATTGAACGCTATTTTATGGCGATGGAGCTTGGGATTGTGCTGTTTTATCTTGTGTTTGACTTTGCGGCGGCAGTGGTCTGGATTTTTATATTTCGGATTCAATTTGTGTTTACGACACAGTGGCGGGTGATTGTGTGTGCGGTTCTCATGGCAGGGCTTGGCATGATATTTATGATACAGCTCAATTATTTTCTTGGCATACTGACGCTGCGGTTTGAGGGAATCGGCACATTTTTGATGATAAAAAATAATCTGGTGTCGCTGGTGACAGGGAGTATCGTACCGCTGGCACTGTTTCCAGAAACTGTGACCGATATTCTGCGGCTGCTGCCTTTTTACTATGTTACTTATCTGCCCGCCATGCTGTTTACAGGGCAGTGTCAGGAGGAGGCAGTGCGGGGGCTTGTCATCATTGGGTGCTGGTGTGTGCTGATGCAGTCAGCAATCCAGAATGCATGGAAAAAGTATTTTAGGAAGTATGACGGGGCGGGAATCTAAGAAACAGTCCCGAATAAATAATATTGCAATGAGAATGGAGGAATTTTGATGAATAAGAAAAACTGGCGCGTGTTTCAAGAATTGTTTCGGCTGCGTTTTCATGGACTGACAGTATTCCGGTTTGATTTTTTCGCACCGTTTTTTGTAGATGGCAGTCTGTTTGCCATTCAACTGCTGGCGTTTGGTGCTGTGTATGCGAATGTTGACAGAATCGGAAGCTGGGGCAGAGGAGAAATGATTTTGTATATCGGGACGTTTTCTCTGTTAAATGCAGTCAATATGACAATCTATTTCTTTGGTATTAACAGTATCCCTTATAAGGTGCGTTCGGGCGAGTTGGATTTGTATCTGTCTAAACCTGTAAGTCCGCTGTTTCGGCTGACATTCGAGAACATCAGTCCGGGTGCTGTGCCATTGATGTTGATGAGCGTTTGCATCATTGTCTATGGAATTGCCAGTCTGCATATGACGCTGACACTTGTCATAGCAGCCGCCTATATTTTCTGGCTGGTTCTGATGGAAATTTTGTATTACGAGATGGAGGTTCTGATTCGTTCTGTGTCATTGTATGTCGTATCAATGGCGCGTATGGAGCAGATTGAGGAGGCGGGGCTTGACCTGTGCATGAAACTGCCGGGAATCGCATTATATGGTGTCTATAAGGTCATTTTTTATCTGATTCTGCCCTATGGTATCATGGCAACGCTGCCAGTGCAGAGCATGATTGGCGAACTGAACCTACAGAGAACACTTTATGGAATCGGTGTGGTTGTGCTGTTCACCGCATTTACCTGTATCATCTGGAAAAACGGGCTGAAACACTATAACAGCGCAAGCTCTTAAAAAGTGTCTGCGGGAATGAATAGCGCAGGCTCATATCATCTTAAATAGAATAGAAAGGATTCTTAAAATGAATATCGAAAAACACATAGAATTTGATAAAATAAAGGAACGCTGGATGTCACTTGCAGTCACCGACCACGCCAAGGAGATGATTGCAAAGGTGTCCTGCTATCTGGAGGAGAGTGAGCTGAGAAAGCAGCTCAAGGATACCACCAACAGTAAGATCCTGCTCGAAAAGCTCGGCGCACCTCCCTTGCAGAATGTTGCGGAGGCGAAGGAGATTCTGACAATCGCCGAGAAAGGGGACTGTCTGACGCCCTACCAGCTCGAGCGCGTGGAGAAAGTGCTGGTCGCAGTCATGCGCTTAAAGGACTATCTCGCCAAAGGAAAACAGTATGAAAATCCATTGGCATACTATGAAGAAAATCTCGATACAGCAAAAGCACTTCGTGAGGAGATCAGCCGTCAAATCAGAAATGGCATTGTTGATGATTATGCTTCCAAAGAACTCAGACAGCTTCGGGCTGACATGCTGCGCTGTGAAGAGCAGATGAAGCAGAAGGCAGAGCAGATACTCCGCGCAAACAAGGAATGTATGGCAGACAACTATTGCACCGCGCGCAACGGCAGGATTTGTGTGCCTGTAAAAAAAGAATATAAATTCAAAATTTCAGGGAGTGTCATTGACAAATCCGCTACAGGCAGCACGTTTTTTATCGAGCCAGTAAGCGTTGCAAAATATTATGAAGAATTGCAGCGATTGCAAATCAGTGAGGAAAATGAAGTATACCGAATTTTATATACCCTGACCGCGATGGTCGCGGAGTCCATTCCCTTGATGAATGAAAATATCCGACTCATGGAAAAGCTGGATTTTATCTTTTCCAAGGGAAAGCTCAGCATAGATCTGGACGCCGTAGCGCCAGCCATCAACACAGAGCGCCGTATCATTCTAAAGGACGCAAGGCACCCGCTGATGGACAGAGCACTCAACATTCCACTGCAATTTGAAATCGGCAGTCAGGCGCGGGGAATCATCATAACAGGTCCGAATACTGGCGGAAAAACCGTAGCGATTAAGACCGTTATGCTCAGTTGTATCATGGCGCAGTGCGGACTCCATGTTGCCTGCAAAGAAGCTGATATTTGTATGAACAGCAGTTATCTGTGTGATATCGGTGACGGACAGGACATCACAGAGAATCTCTCTACCTTTTCCGCACATATCAAAAATGTGCTGGAGGTATTGCGCGAGGTTCATCGCGACAGCCTTGTGATTATGGACGAGATGGGTTCAGGCACAGACCCGACAGAGGGCATGGGTATTGCAATCGCAATATTGGAGGAGCTTCGCAAAAGTGGCTGTCTGTTTCTTGTCACGACACATTATCCCGAAGTCAAGGACTATGCAGACAAAACAGAGGATATTATCAATGCGAGAATGACTTTTGATAAGGAAACCTTAAAACCGACTTATCAAATGGTGATCGGCGAAGCCGGAGAGAGCTGTGCATTTTATATTGCGGACAGACTGGGTATGCCCAATGAGATGCTAAAAACCGCAGTCCGGGCAGCTTACGGGGAAGCAGCAGTCAAAGATTATCAATTCCACAAGGAGGAAAACACGCTCCAAAAAGAAGCTGGGCACAAACTTGTAAAGGTGAAAAAGACAATCCCCAGAACGAAGCTGGACATCAAGTACCATCTAGGTGACAGTGTGATGGTATTTCCAGATAAAAAAATTGGCATTGTGTGCGAACCTGTCAATGAAAAGGGCGTTCTGCGCGTGCAACTTCAGGACAAAAAAATTTGGATTAACCATAAGCGCGTCAAGCTGCATGTGGCGGCAGCGCAATTATATCCAGCGGATTACGATTTCTCGATTCTCTTTGAGACTGTAGAAAACCGCAAGATCAAGCATGATATGGCGCGGAAATATACGGAGGAGGTGATTTATTATAATGAATAAAAAATCGGATACTACTGCGTAAACAGTGGTTATGTAATACTTCTTTTATATTCTCTTGGGGACATCCCAATATGCTTATGGAACAACCGGCTGAAATACAGTGCATTGTCATAACCTGTAAGCGAGGCGATCTCGCTAACTGAATGGTCGGTTGTTTCCAGCAGCTTTTTGGCATTAGAGAGACGAATATTTATGAGATACTGAAGTGGTGTGACGCCAGTATAGTGTTTAAACTTTCGAAAGAAAGAGCTCATGCCAAAGCCATTGCTCTCAATGTAAGATTCTATATTTAGTTCTTCGCGATAATGCTCATGAAAATAAGTGGTCGCCTGAATCACTTCCTCGAGAACAATATTTGATTTGTCAAGCACACGTTCGTGACTGAAGCGAGCGGCAGTGATGATCAATTGCGTGAGAAGTAAGGATGTGGATTCCTCAAAATACTCTTGCTGCAATTGTAGTTCTGATATAATTCTCTCAAAAATCTGAATGTAATATGGGTGAGTACCTGCCATGATGGTGCGGACAGAAGGATTAAGCCCATACTGACGGAATATTTTATCTATATCTGATCCGGCAAAATGAATCCAATATACGGTGGGGTGATCCTTGTCTAAATAGATATATTTCTGAAATTCCTTAGGATGGTAGAGAACCATATTTCCAGACTCAACGCGGGTGGGCGTATCTTTGTCAAAATAGAAATAGCCTGTTCCAGAAGCAATATAGATCAACTGATAATCTATTCTTCCGTTTGGTCTACAAGTCAAAAGTTTTGGCTGTGAATCAAGTCTGTAAGTTCCGCAGCTGTTGACAACAATGGACTTTTCATTGTTCCAATTTCCGTCAGGTTTATCTTCTGGAGAATTTCCATAATTAATAAACATAATTACCCTCCGTGATAAGAATGTGTATATATTGTACAACTTTATTTATTGTAATACAAGACTCTATTTGATAGAATAAAGCGTAATAAAGTCAAGAGATGTTGTAGATATAACATCTAAGTGACCACAGGTTTAAAATAATAAATAAAGGTAGTGATAAGGATGATGACAAGAAGATATTTTAGAAAAATAAGCGCATTATGTATCCGTGTCGGCTTGTGTGCTGCGCTATTGGGCGGCTGCGGAGCAGATAATGCAAGCACGGCTGTAGACATTGCGGGCGATGCGGAGTCTTCCGAGGAGGCATTTACGACTGAAGAAGGTTTTACGGACGATACAGTGTCCACCGAGGAGGCATTTACAGATGTGGAAGGCGATGCGGGCGATACAGCGTCCACCGAGAGGGTATTTTCTGTAACACGCCCAGAGGGACCAGAAGATTCCGTTGTATATGTTGAGGCGATACCGGATATTTCAGACGATTTTATTAGGGGAATGGACGCGTCGTCAGTACTGGTAGAGGAAAACAGCGGCGTGACTTATTATAATTTTGACGGAGAAGAACAGGATGTATTCCAAACGCTGGCGGAAGCGGGTGTGAACTATATTCGTCTGCGGGTATGGAACGACCCATATGATGAAGATGGAAATGGCTACGGCGGCGGAAATAACGATGTCCCGACTGCAATCGAGCTTGGCGGGAGAGCATCTAAGTACGGGATGAGCGTATGTATTGACTTTCATTATTCTGATTTCTGGGCTGATCCGAAAAGGCAGCATGCACCGAAAGCCTGGGAAGGTATGAATTTGGAAGAAAAAGCAGACGCATTGTATGAATATACAAAGGACAGCCTTACACAAATGTTGAATGCCGGCGTTGATGTTGGCATGGTTCAAATCGGCAATGAAATCAATTATGGGATGTCAGGTGAAACAAATGTTTCAAATGTGATTGAACTGTTAAAATCGGGAAGCCGTGCAGTCCGTGAGATTTCAGAAGCATATGACCGCGACATTCAGATTGTGGTTCATTATACAAGAATCACAGAGCCGAACAAACTGTATGGTCTTGTCGAAAATCTTGCGGCGGGGGAGCTTGACTATGACACAATTGGTCTGTCGTATTATCCGTTCTGGGATGGAGACATGAAAAATATGAAGTCTGTCGTAAAAAAGATAAAGAAAGATTACGGCAAAAATGTTGTGATTGCGGAAACTTCATACTGCTACACATCGGAAGACGGTGACGGAAACGCGAACAGCTTAGTCGGAGTCAATGATCTGGTTGATGGATATCCCGCATCGGTACAGGGGCAGACAAGCATGATCCGCGATGTTATTGCAGCGGCGAATGAAGCAGGTGCATCTGGAGTATTCTACTGGGAAGGAACATGGCTTCCAGTAGGTAAGGCAACGGATGACAATTCTGCTATATGGGAAAAATATGGAAGCGGTTGGGCAAGTAGTTATGCTTCCGATTATGATCCAGAAGATGCTGGGCTGTATTATGGCGGCTGCTCTTGGGACAATCAGGCATTTTTTGATTTCGACGGACATCCTCTGGCATCGTTAAATTTATTTAAGTATCTTAAATACGGAACCACCTTATCATCTGCTGTAGACTATGTACCAGTGCAGAGAGAAGACAGCGATGAAGAAGATGAGATTGACCTTTCCGAACTGACGAATCTGGTGCTGAATCCAGGGTTTGAGGATGCGGATACTTCTATGTGGAAAGTAACTTATGAGGGGGATGTGAATCCGACTGATTTCTTTGAAAAGGCGGAAGATGCATACTCTGGAAATATATCATTTCATTTCTTCTCAGAGGATTCCGAGATGGATTTTGCGATCGAGCAGGAATTTAAGGATTTGGAGCCAGGAACATATTATCTGACTGCGTATTCACAGGGCGGTGATGCGGATGCAGACGCAACCTTTGAACTATATGCTATCACAAATGGGGAAGAACAGACAGATCCATTTCAATTGACCACTTATACAGATTGGAAAAATCCTACGATTCCGAAAATAAAAGTCACAGATGGGATGCTTACGATTGGCGTTCGCATGAAGACAAATGCAAAAAGTTGGGGAACCGTGGATGATTTTGCGCTATATAAAATTTCGGAATAACTGCCGATAACCTGACATGGTTTAATTTGTTCCAAGCGGTATCCAACAAAATATAGATTGACACTTGGGGTCTAATGTGTTAAACTGACGATAAGTTTAATGCATTAGACCCTGTTTGTATATGCGGGATATAGCGAACCAGCAAACCGTCATAGATGGACATCAAGAAATATGGATAAAACGAGGAGGACTAAGTATGTCAGAGAGTTTTCCGTTGGAGGAATTAAGAGCGTTGTTGAACAAAGCAAAAGCAGTGGATAAATACTGCTACCAGTTTGGGGCGAAATCGCATCAGTACCAGTGGAATCCGCCGGCGTCTGTCGAGGAAGTGGAGGAGTTTGAACAGAAAATCGGTGTCAGGCTGCCAGAGGAGTACCGCAATTTTTTGTTATTGGCAGGCAATGGCGGTGCAGGACCTTATTATGGCCTGTTTTCTTTGCAGAAGATTTTGTACTGGCTGGAAGATGATATTGACTTCAAAAAAGAACCTGTGTTATATCCGGGAATCGAGATCCCACAGGAATACTATGAAGATGAAGATAAATATAAATATGAAGATGAAGATGAAGAACTTGATGATGAGGAATATGACTGTGCGCATATGATTGATGACGAGGAACAGGAAAACGATTCTGAGACAGAAGGAGAGGACTATCTACAGGGCTGTATACCGATTGGCAGTCAGGGAGATTCTTATTTTATGTATTTATTGCTGTCAGGTCCAAACGAGGGGCGGGTTGTGTATGTGGAAAGCGAACTGACATACGTTTTCTTTCCAAGGGAACAGGGCTTTCTTGCATGGTACAAAAGATGGCTGCGTGAAGTCAGCGGCGGATATCATATTTTTTGGTTTGGAACAAATTTAGACGGCGATGAAGACGAACTTCGGGAGCGTTATCAAAATACTACAGACAAGGATGAAAAACGACTGATTCTTTCCAGCATGGAGAAATTCCCAGTCCTGTCAGCAGCATCGAAAGCGTGGATTGTAGAAGCGGCACAGGAATATATACACGAATCAAATACCAGATGGCTGCTGGGATTCTTGCCTACGAAAGAGCTGGATGCTTTTCTGGAACAGCGCTGGGCGCTGGGCTTGTATGATGGAATTATCTGGGAAATTTATGATGTCCGTAATCGTTACAGGGGTAGTGAGGAAGAGACATGGGCTTTCCTAGATCATTGGGGAAAACGGATTATGAAGGTACTGCCCCAGATTTCACAGGAACACTGGTACATTGCATTTGAGATGTTCAAAAAACGTCCATGGCTGAAACTGCGGGATGTAGCAGGACTTTTGGATATTGTGGGTGAAAAGGAGAAGCCAACATTGCTGCGCACCTTTGGGACATTCCCAGATGCAGTGGCGAATTTAGATGTGTTTCTGAAAGAACTGGAAGAGCGGGAGAATCTTGAACTTTTGAATGCAGCGCTGCTTGCAGTGCCGGTAGTTAAAGATGAAACGCTTCTGGCAGCGTTGGAGCGGGTCTGCGAAGAACTGGACGAGGAATTACGGAGAAGTTATGATTTGGTTTTCCGAAATGCGCGCGCTATGGCAGAGCATGTGAGAGACGAATTTATCAATCCCCAATTACTGGGGATTATGCGTCCTCGGCGTATCTTTTTGCAAATAGATGATGAGATCAATTTGAAAGTGAACGAGAAGCATGAGACAGGCGGCATTGCGGTTCATCCTTTTATCGCGCTGGTGATTCAAGAATGTTTTGGCGGCTTGCCCGCTACGCCGCAGGAGTGGGATCAGACACTTTTGGAGATCAAGACGCTGATACTGGAAATCAAAAACTGGCATCTTTGCGTTGACGACAGTACTCACTGGACTTATATTGTTCCGCCAAATAAGAACATTCCATTGAAAAAGCCTTATTATTATGCGCTTGGTGACTGGTCTTTGATCGGGCGGATGCAGAATTTAGAGAGACTGGTGATCGAACATCTCTGTATAGAGGATTTTTCTTTTCTGGCGGAATGCAAAAATGTTGAGACGCTCTCTTTATGCAATACCAATTTTTCTGACTGCCGCTTGCTGCTAAAACTGCCGAAACTGAAAAAAGTTGATTTGTCTCTGTGCCGTTTGGAGCATGAGGACGCGTTGGAAACGCTGCAATCATTAGGTATAGAGATCGAGCGATAGCGTGAAAAATAAAAATAGAAAGGTGGAATATTAGAATGGAAGTACCAAAAATATTTGAGAGCGAATACCGCTTCTGTGAAATCCTGTGGGCGCATGAGCCTGTGACAAGCAGCGAGCTGGTACGCCTGTGCAATGAGGTGTTGGAGTGGAAGAAATCCACCACGTACACGGTAATACGAAGGCTTTCTGAGCGGGGGGTGCTGAAATCTGAGGGCGCTGTCGTGACTTCGCTGATCTCTCGTGAGGAGGTACAGTCCGCGGAGAGCGCCGAGGTTGTCGCGCGCACGTTTTCCGGGTCGCTGCCAAGTTTTATAGCAGCTTTTGCGCGGAAAAAGAACCTCTCAAAGCAGGAAATTGATGAAATTCAAAAGATTATTGATACATATAAGGAGTAGCCTATGGAAAAATTATTTATCAAACTATTTGAGATGAGTATCTCCGCAAACTATTTGATTCTTGCCGTTTTAGTGGTGCGGTTTGTACTTCGGAGGGCACCCAAAAAGATGCGTAGTTTTCTGTGGCTTTTGGTTGGAATCCGGCTGATTGTTCCGTTTTCAGTCGAATCTGTATTCAGCCTGATTCCAGATACGAAGGTGGCGAATGGATACAGCTATGAGGCAAGACTGCCTGTACACAATACAATCACAAATATGGAGATACAAAAGCCTGTCAATGAGCCAGCCCAGAATACATATATTCCTTCTGCTGAGTCAGGCAGGGAGAAACGTCAGACTGCCCTTATCCTTTGCACGCAGATCTGGCTTGCTGGAATCGCAGTGATGATGATCTACATGCTGTTTAGCTATATACGGCTCAAAAACCGCGTCAGGTGGTCCATACCAGATGAGCTTGCAACAGAGCGTCTAAATGGCACAAATGAAAAGCGCTGCGCTGCAAAAGTTTATCGGAATGATGCCATCGAAAGCCCCTTTTTATTTGGTATTTTTCGTCCCTGTATTTACATTCCATGCGGGATTTCTTGTGACGAGCTTCCTTATGTACTCCAACATGAACTGACGCACAAAAAGAGAAAGGATTACTTGATAAAGCCTGCGGGCTTTCTGCTCTTGTCCGTCTATTGGTTCAATCCCTGTGTGTGGGCTGCCTATATCTTGCTTTGCAAGGATATCGAGCTAATCTGCGACGAGTGTGTTGTACGCGATCTTGGCACAGAGCATAAAAAAGCGTACTCGCAGGCGCTGCTCAACAGCGCGGTGAACCATCGCATCATTGCGGCTTGTCCAATCGCTTTTGGCGAGGTCAGTGTCAAGGAGCGCGTGAAAAATGTCCTGCATTATAAAAAACCTGCATTCTGGGCACTTGTGGCAGCAGTGCTGGCATGTGTGATTGTCCCCGTGTGCTTTATGACACAGAAAAAGACAGCGACGCCCGAACAGGAGAACCAAACGACGGACAGTGTGGTCGATCTCGATGAGCTGCTGACAGCAGGGGAATATGAGATGTTTTATCCAGCTTCGTCTCCGTCTATGTTCACACCCAGACTGCTTCTGGGCAAAGATGGAGAATTTTCTTTTGCCTATGATCTCTTTAGCTCTTATTTGATTTTCGGGAAGTATGATTTTGTGTCGGATTGTGTGAAGGCAGTTACAAATGATGGAAAGTATCATTTTGAGTTTGCATATATAGGAGATGGTCTGCTGCGATTTGACGCAGAGCAATCCTCCAAACTGCACAAAACGAATACAGATGCGGCTGCATCTGTCGAAAACGGCGCTATTTTTGTAAAAAATAGCGCACAGTCAGCGATATACAGTGCAGATGAGCAGTTAGAGAGGACTCGCCAAGAGCTGTATGAGGGCAGGAGATGGACTGACGAAGAATTAGAGACGAGACAAAATGAATTAGAAGTACTCAGGCAGCAGCTTGTGATGGAAGAATTGAAATTACAGCACCAGCGGGAGACCATGGACGAAAGCGCTTTGACGCAGGAACAGCGGGCTGTTTTGAACGAGAAACAAGAGATGCTCGCGCAGCAGATTACAGACGTGATCAACCAGCTAGAAGTAACGCAGGCCGAATGCCTGTCCATGATAGATGCTGCTGAAAAAATGCCCGCCGCGGCAAAGACCATCGAGCAGTGGGCAAGAGCGTTCTGCGACCGTGATGCTGAGACAATCCTAAAGCTTGCTGATGAGGAGGTGATCAATAAATTCATAGAGCAAGACATGCTATTTCAAGGTGCAGACAGCGAAGGCGGTACCGCTTCATTTGGCTGGTCAAGCCCGTGGCCGTGGGGAGCGTCTTACGACGAGAATGGGAAGCCGTGCAATTACTATATTGTCAGCGCGACAGAACATACCGCGGAAATATTGTATTATGCATGGGTGTCTGACCCGCATGTGACGGTATGGCGCGAGCTGCTCACTTATGAATTAGATGGCGATGCGTGTATCATAACATCGGAATCCCTTTCGTTTATGGACGGCATCTGCATTGCAGAAGAATTTCACCGTGCATATCCAAACGGCATCGCAGAGACAATGATGGACTATTATTTATTTAACGGGGCAGGGGAAGCCTTGAATAAGAATGCAAAAGAAAATCAGAATAGCGATGTCTACAAAAAACTATTTGCGCCTGACACGGCTGCTATTTCACTGCTCAATATATTGAATAATCCGAATAAAGTCGGGACGCGTGTTCAGGAATCAGCAGATGAAACTGTCTGTACAGTGACGTTTGATTTTTATGAAGACAACAGTACAGTGTCTGTACAAATGATACGTCCATATGGCGCTGATGGTATTTGGGTGCCAGCTTTCCTGAAAGATCTCAGCGATGCGCATTTCATTGCACAGAAACAGGCAGAAATAGCTGAAAACAGGGCAGGCGGAAATCTTGTGTATGATCAAAATATCAAGATAAATATGATGCCGCTGGCGCCTAATAAAGAATAATTTGTCGAAAAATAAACAATAGCTTATCTGACATTGTGCAACATTTATGATTATTCGTATCATTTTTAAGTAAATATATCTAATCCTACAAAAATCTGTTCGGAAAGTTGACATGCTATTCGTTTCGTGATAAACTGCTAAATTGTTAAGACGTTAAACAAGTATTTATGAATTTTAGAGGGGAGATATCAAAATGAAAAAGAAGATTGTAAATGTAGTATTGTCAGTGGCAGTTGTCACATCTATGATGTTTGGCGTGACAGCTTGTGGTTCAAAAGATACAACAACAGCTCCGGCGGAGGATGCAGCAGTGACAAATTCCGTAGCAGATGCAACTGAGCCAGCAGCAGATGAGAGCACAGTGGCAGATGCAGAAGATGAGAGCACTGTAGCAGACGCAGAGGATGCAGCAGACGATAGCACTGATGCAGACGCAGAGGATGCAGCAGATGATAGCACTGATGCAGATGCAGCAGATGATAGCACTGATGCAGATGCAGAAGATGCTGATGCAGGAGAAGTATCAGGAAGTGTAGAGGAGTGGGTAAATTCAGAGGAAGCCGCTACATATGTAACACTGTTCGACACAATGTTTGGCGGTCAGATGACAACTGCATTTGAGGCAGATGGTGATGCACTGGTATTGGCTGTCATCCTTTCAGATGATATAGTTGGTTTAGATGGTGGTTCTTTATCACAAGACGAAATGGCAGAGATGCAGGCAGCAATGCAGCAGCAGTATGACAGCACAGCAGATCAGTTTGAGCCTATTCGCGATGAGCTTAGAAATGAAGTAGGCGATGATTCTCTGTCTGTACAGATCTCTTACAGACTCAGCGATGGTACAGAGTTATTCAACCAGGAGTTATAATCAGAAGTATAACGTTATAGGCATAAAAGGCGGCAGAAAGAAATCTGCCGCTTTTTATGCAGATGTGTGTCCAAAGGGACTTTCTCTACTCGATTGCACACGGGCGTGGAAAGGATGAATGCAGGTGAAGATACTCAAGTATATTGTAAGGCTATTGTTGTTTCTATTTGGAATGGCAGGATTTAGCGGATTTTTTATGCCGATGGTGCGCAGGCGGATAATAAATATAGGAAATTTTACAGGAATTGTGATCTGTGTCAGTGTTGTTCTATACGCACTGTTTATGCCATCCGTTCATAAAATGCTACGTGCATTCTGGCAGAAAATGCTTGGAAAGATAGTATTGAGTATCCTGGCAGCAGGAATTGTTGTGGGTGTGCTCCTTGTCATCGTAATGACTGTGCTTATGATAAAGGCTGCTGCCAAACCGCCTGCACCAAATGCTACGGTGGTCGTGCTGGGCTGCAAAGTCTATGGTGATCGTCCCAGCATTACCTTGGAGGAACGGTTGAAGGCAGCAATAAACTATCTGAATGCAAATGCCGATTCGGTATGTATTGTGTCCGGCGGTCAGGGCGCTGATGAGACGATCTCCGAGGCAGAGTGTATGTATCTCTATCTTGTGAATAATGGCATTGACCCTAAACGGATTTACAAAGAGGACCAATCGACTACAACGCGTGAGAATTTGGCTTTTTCCTACGACATTATCAAGGAGCAGTCGCTAAATCCTCAGCTTGCGATCGCGACCAATAATTTTCATGAGTACCGCGCCGGAAAGGTAGCGGAGGGGCTTGGACTGGAATATGGTGCAGTCTCAGGTGACACGGCATTGTGGCTGCTGCCGACATACTATGCACGAGAGCTGCTTGCAATATTATATGAATGGGTTTTTTAGCATCAGCTTAGTGTAAAATTCGAAAAATAAATATATATTTCAAATAATAAGGGGGAAAATACAAATGAAATTGACAGAGAAGAAAAAAGCAGAGTGGGAAAAATTACTCAGAGATACGGCATTAATCGGTCCGATTGATACCATTCAGGAACACACGCAAGGTGATTTGTGGGAGTTTGGCTCACAGACTAGAGGAAACTATTTCTTTTCGACAGAAAAGCTTGTGTTTGTGGGAGGCCTTGGCGGTTTAACGAATTTTAGCGTGCCCTATAAAAATATTAAAGAACTGAAACTTTGTAACATTGGCGGGCTGATTCCAATTATTCCAACAGGCATTAAAGTGACGTATACAGATGAAAACGGAAAAAGCGTGAAGAAAAAATGTTCTGTTATGAAAAGAAAAGACTGGCTTGCTTATCTTCAGGAGAAGAGTGGCATTTCCTAAAATATAACAAAATTTTTAGTATTATTTTTTCCATAAATATGCTACAATACTTCTATGATTTGGACATATATGTCACAGAAGGAGGTCGTGTTTATGAAATCAATTATACAGGATATGAAGCACAATTATTTTATCAATGCAGTCATTATGGTCATATTGGGGATTGTCCTTGTGATCTGGCCGCATATTCTCGGTGTTGCGCTGTGTTATCTGCTTGGCGGCGCATTGATCGTGATGGGAATTTTCCAGCTTATCAGCTTTTTGCGCGGAGAGCGGCTCGGTTTTTACAATAAGTTTGTTATGATGATGGGAATCGTGCTGGTACTGCTGGGAATCTGGATTTGTACCCAGCCGCATATCGTGTTGTCAATCATTCCGGTGGTAGTCGGAATCATCGTGCTGATACATGGGTTGATGGACATTCAATATACCCTCGATATCAAGAAGGCAGGGAGTGAGAAGTGGTGGATTGCATTGATTGCTTCGATTCTTACACTTGTCGTAGGTTTACTGCTGGTGTTTAATCCCTTTACCGTGTATGAGATTACGATGGTTCTTTTGGGAGTTGCCATGCTCTATGATGGAGGATCAGATTTGGCACTTTTACTTTTTTCTTATCTGGCACAGCGGGATACGGATAAGAGACTGCGGGAATTTAAAGGAAATGAATAACTAAATAATGCACTATTCTATGGCTTCCGATAACTCATCGGAAGCTGTTTCATTTTCGCTGGATTCGCTCTCATCATTTGATAACCATTTGTCGAGAATATTTTTGTCATTTGACTCCTCATATACCTTTACGTGGTCATTCTCAGGGATTTTCTCTCCTGCGAGCAGATATCCCATAAGCTGAACACATTCATAGGAGCGTTCATAACACTGATATGCAGCGTCAGCATAACTTTCATGAAATGGTTCTGATTCATATGCAGTGTGGTAGTGTGACACAGCAAGTGACATCTCCTCGCTTGCCTGCACTGCCAAATCCTTGACGTTTTCATACTGAGCAGGCATCTGAGTATTGGCAAATTCTGCAAATTTTGCATCCATATCGTCTAGCAGTTCTAGCAGTTCATCTGCGGATTCTTTTTTGGTGACATCGAGATTGTTGATTTTCCCGTCTGCCTCCTGTATGTAGTCTGTAAAGTCTGCGACAGAGGAGGAGAAGCTTGCGAGTGTTTTCTCCTCCTCACTGGAATCTGCGCAGCCTGACAAGCTGACAGCGCCCAACAGAGCTGCCGCGAGTAGTCTAAATGTTTTGAAGGTAAATTGATTGTTCATTTCCTGAATATTCCTTTGCATAATTATCCATATATCAAAAAGCTTTCTTTTACAGTATTATACTCTACCACAATATATACATAAAAGCAATCTTATATCATTCATTTGGAAAATTCATAAAAAACGGTTTACTTAATCTGCAATATTATGTATAATTATATATGTTTTTGTTGCCAAAAACAGTAACAACAGGACAAATTAGATTTGAAAGGATAAGAGTGAACATCATGATCGGTGCTGACGCAATCGTAAAATGTCTCGAGAATGAGGGTGTTACAACGGTGTATGGTTATCCCGGCGTAGCGATCTGCCCATTTTACAACAGTATTCTCGACTCAAAGATCAGGACAATATTAGTTAGAACAGAACAGAATGCTGCACACGCAGCGAGCGGAGAAGCCCGAGTCACCGGTAACGTGGGAGTGTGTGCCGTCACGAGCGGACCGGGTGCTACCAATTTAATCACAGGAATCGCGACCGCCTTCGCGGACAGTATTCCGATGGTATGTATCTCAGGTCAGGTGAAAAGTGAGCTGATTGGAAGCGATGTATTTCAGGAGGCGGACATCACAGGCGCTGTGGAGTCGTTTGTCAAATACAGCTATCTCATCAAAAATGTAGAGGATATCCCCCGCATTTTTAAAGAAGCCTTCCACATTGCCAATTCCGGGCGAAAGGGACCTGTGTTGATAGATGTTCCCATTGATATACAGAACGCTGCCATCAAGAATTTTAAATATCCCGAATCAGTGAATATCCGCGCTTATAAGCCGACTGTGAAGGGAAATATCGTACAAATAAAGAAAGTTGTAAAAGAGCTTGAAAAGGCAAAACGCCCCATCATCTGTGCGGGCGGTGGTGTGCATCTGAGCGAGGCGGTAACAGAGCTTCGGGCATTTGCTGACAAATACCGGATTCCGGTGGTGTCTACCATGATGGGAATCGGCGTGATGCCCACGGAGGACCCCATGTATTTTGGCATGGTTGGAAACAACGGCAAAGCCTATGCGAACCGTGCGATGAATGAATCAGATCTTTTGATTATGGTGGGCGCGCGCGTGGCGGACAGAGCTGTCAGCCAGCCAGATTTGATTACGACCAACAAGATTTTGGTACATATAGATGTGGACCCTGCCGAGATTGGCAAGAATGTTGGTCCGTCGATACCATTGGTGGGAGATGCCAAACATATTTTTGAGGATATCGCCAAAGAGGAATTTACCTGTGAGCATGAGGCATGGATTCGCACACTGGAAGAATACCGTGAGACCATGGTCCAGAAGCGCAAACCAAACCCTGCATATGTAGATCCCGCGGCGTTTATCACAATGCTCTCCCATGAGATGAAGGACAACGCAGTGTACGTTGCCGATGTCGGGCAAAACCAGATTTGGAGCTGCAATTACCATATTGTGAAAAAGGGCCGTTTTCTCACATCGGGCGGAATGGGAACGATGGGATATTCGATTCCTGCCGCTATGGGGGCGAAACGCGGCGACATGGACAGACAGGTCGTGGCGGTCTGCGGTGATGGTTCGTTCCAAATGTCAATGATGGAGCTTGCGACCATTATGCAGCATCATATTCCTGTCAAAATTATCGTGATGAAGAATAATTATCTTGGCATGGTGCGCGAATTTCAGCATTATACGTACAAGGATAATTATTCCGTCGTGGATATCAAGGAGGGAACCCCCAACCTCGAGAAACTTGCTGCGGCATATGATATCCCGTTTATCCGTGTGGAGAATATGACGCATGCGCAGGAAAAACTTCAAGAGTTTCTGGCAGATGACAACACGATGCTCATGGAATGTCTCGTAGACCCGATGGATTTAGTAAAATAAGGAGGTTCCAGTCTATATGAAAAAAATATATTCTGTACAAGTAGAAAACAGGGCTGGTGTGCTTTGCAAGGTTTCAGGGCTGTTCTCGAGAAGATGCTTTAACATTGACAGCCTTGCGGTTGGCGAGACAGATGACCCGGCAATTTCCTGCATGACAATCGTAAGCTCTGGAAACCAGCGGACAATCGAACAGATTGAGAAGCAGCTCAACAAGAAACTTGACGTTATCAAAGTAAAAACGTTTGATGAAAAGGACAGCATCAGCAGAGAGCTCATGCTGATTAAGGTAAAATACAACCGCGGTACGCGGCGTGATATTATGGAAATCTGTGAGATCATGAAGGCGGATATTGTCGATATGTCAAACAATAACATGATCATACAGATCTGCGATATGCCAGAGCGCATCAAGGTGATGCTGGATATGCTCAAATCGATCAGTATCGTGGAGGTGGCAAGAACAGGGACACTGGCTTTGCCTAAATGTATTGACAATTAATATCAGAGTTGTTACAATGATTTTTGGTTATTTATGCAAAATAAAGGATTGTAACGGATTAGGGAGTGTATCTTTATGCAGAAAAGAGTATTTCAGCTTTTGGTTGATAACAATGCCGGTGTCTTGAGCCGTATTTCAGGCTTGTTTTCAAGACGCGGCTATAATATTGAGAGTATCACGGCAGGTGTCACCGCAGATTCCCGCTTTACCCGTATTACCATCGTGACTTCAGGAGAGGAGGATATTTTAGACCAGATTGAGAAGCAGGTTGCAAAGCTGGTCGATGTGAGAGATATCCGCGAGTTAAAGCCTGAGAAAAGTGTTTACAGAGAGCTTTGTCTGATCAAGGTAAAGTCAACGCCGGAAAAGCGACAGGGCGTCATTGCTGTAGCTGATATTTTCAGGGCAAAGATTATTGATGTCAATGTGGACAGCCTGATTGTTGAGCTGACGGGGAATCAGTCAAAGATTGAGGCGTTTATCGGTCTGTTGCAGGATTATGAAATCCTTGAGATTGCAAGGACAGGCATCGCTGGACTTGGACGCGGCACAGACGAACTTGTGAATCTGGAGTAGGTTCTAAATTATTATATTTAATTTTACATATATTACTAGGAGGATTAAAAAATGTCAGAAGCAAAGATTTATTATCAGGAAGATTGCAACCTTTCTTTGTTAGAGGGCAAGACAATCGCAGTGATCGGTTACGGCAGTCAGGGACATGCCCATGCGTTAAATGCAAAGGAGTCAGGCTGTCATGTCATTATCGGTCTCTATGAGGGCAGCAAGTCATGGGACAAGGCAGTCAAGCAGGGATTTGAAGTGTATACAGCAGCAGAGGCAGCAAAGAAGGCTGATATCATCATGATTTTGATCAATGATGAGTTACAGGCAGATATGTATAAGAAGGATATCGAGCCAAACCTTGAGGCAGGCAATATGTTGATGTTTGCACATGGTTTCAATATTCATTTTGGATGCATCACACCGCCTAAGGATGTCGATGTGACTATGATCGCACCGAAGGGACCTGGACATACCGTTCGTTCTGAGTATCAGGCTGGCAAGGGCGTTCCTTGTCTGGTAGCGGTAGAGCAGAATGCTACGGGAAAAGCACTGGATTATGCACTTGCCTATGCACTTGCAATCGGTGGAGCAAGAGCAGGCGTTCTTGAGACGACATTTAGAACAGAGACAGAGACAGACTTATTCGGTGAGCAGGCAGTTCTTTGCGGCGGCGTATGTGCCTTGATGCAGGCTGGTTTTGAGACACTTGTTGAGGCTGGATACGATCCGAGAAACGCTTACTTTGAGTGTATCCATGAGATGAAGCTCATCGTTGATCTGATTTATCAGTCAGGCTTTGCGGGCATGAGATATTCTATTTCCAACACAGCAGAGTATGGAGACTATATCACAGGACCCAAGATTATCACAGATGAGACAAAGGCGGCAATGAAGAAGATCCTCTCTGATATTCAGGATGGCTCTTTTGCGAAGGAATTTTTGTTAGACATGTCTCCGGCAGGACGTCAGGTACATTTCAAGGCGATGAGAAAGCTTGCTTCCGAGCATCCATCTGAGAAGATTGGTGAGGAGATCCGCAAGCTCTATAGCTGGAACAACGAAGAGGATAAGTTTATCAACAACTAGAAATTAAGTTCAAAAAAGGGAGAGTTTTTCTCCCTTTTTGATAATTATGGAGGCGTGTGAAATCAATGTATGCATATATAAAAGGTGAAATCGTAGACATCACCGATGACAATCTCGTATTGGAATGCAACAATATCGGCTACAACATCAGGATTCCGCTCAGTGTTGCGCAGCGTTTGCCGGGAATCGGTGCTGACGTCAAGATTTATACCTACACAAGCGTGCGCGAGGATGCCTTCAATCTATTTGGTTTTCTCTCAAAGGATGATTTGGAGATCTACAAGAAATTAATCGCGGTGAATGGAATAGGACCCAAGGGTGCATTGAGCATTTTGTCTGCCATGAGTGCCGATGACCTGCGTTTTGCCATTTTGTCAGGCGATGCCGCAGCGATAGCAAAAGCGCAAGGCATTGGGAAAAAGTCTGCGGAGCGGATTATCTTAGAGCTGCGTGATAAAGTATCGATGATGAGCAAGTCAGATTTGGACTCAGAGGATCTGACGACAGGGACTTCTGTCGATACAGGTACGAAAAATGAGGCATTGGAAGCATTGGTATCATTGGGCTATACCCCGTCTGATGCACTGAGAGCTGTGCGGCAGATTGAGATCACAGAGGATATGGACGCAGGCGCTGTTCTTAAGCAGGCGCTGAAAATAATCAGTACATTGTAATGTTTTTGGAGGATTCTATGGCATCCAGAATGATTGAGACAAAGCTTTTAGAAGAGGATATCAAAATAGAGGGAAGTCTCCGTCCTCAGACGCTAAAAGATTATATCGGACAGAAAAAGGCAAAGGAAATTTTAAGAGTGTATATTGAAGCGGCACGCCAGAGAAACGATTCGCTGGATCATGTACTTTTTTATGGTCCTCCCGGCCTTGGCAAGACCACGCTTGCTGGCATCATAGCAAATGAGATGGGGGTTCATCTCAAAGTGACGAGCGGACCTGCGATTGAAAAGCCGGGCGATATTGCTGCCATTTTGAACGGATTGCAGGAAGGGGATATCCTATTCATCGATGAGATCCACCGTTTGAATCGGCAGGTTGAGGAAGTGTTGTATCCCGCGATGGAAGATTTCGCGATTGATATTCTGATCGGAAAAGGAGCCACCGCAAAATCAGTGCGGCTTGATCTGCCCCACTTTACATTGATCGGAGCGACGACACGGGCAGGTTTGCTGACTGCACCACTGCGAGATCGATTTGGCGTTATACAGCATTTGGAATTTTATTCAGTGGAGGAGCTCAAACTGATCATTCAGCATTCGGCGCGCGTGCTGAACGTGCAAATTGATGAGCAGGGAGCGATTGAGCTAGCGCGCAGAAGCCGCGGCACACCGAGGCTTGCAAATCGTATGTTGCGCAGGGTCCGTGATTTTGCACAGATCAAATATGACGGACAGATCACTCTGGAGGCCGCGAATAAGGCGCTGGATATACTGGATGTCGATAAACTGGGACTTGATCAGACAGACAGAGAGATTTTGATGACAATGATCGAACGGTTTAACGGCGGTCCGGTTGGGCTTGACAATCTCGCCGCAGCGATTGGAGAGGACCGCGGGACAATCGAGGATGTGTATGAACCTTATCTGATCAAAAACGGATTTATTGTGCGCACACCGCGCGGAAGAATGGTATCAGAACTTACATACCGCCATTTAGGGCTTGAAATGCCTGTGTAGTCTGGTATAATAATTATACTTAGTGAATACACAGTGAGAAAGGGGCATGGTTATGTCTGCCAAAACAGATACAGAAGTGATTATCGGAGGAAAAGTACTGACTGTCAGCGGCAATGAAAGCGCCGAATATTTACAGAAGGTTGCAGCGTACATAAATAGTAAAGTCAATGAATATGCTAAGATGGACAGCTTTAAGAGACAATCTGTCGAGAAGCAGAATATGTTGATTCAGTTAAATATTGCGGATGATTATTTTAAAGCGAAGAAGCAAATCGATCTGCTTGAACAGGATTTGAAAGCAAAGGACAACGAATTATATGATTTAAAGCACGAGTTGATCGCCACGCAGATCAAACTGGACAACACCGCAAAATCCCTCAAGGAAGCAAATGAAACATTGAATGAAAATTCAAAGCAGATTATCCGTCTTGAAACAGAACTGAAAGGCAGTCAGAACGTATGAGTCTACGGAACATAGAATTGTTGGCGCCAGCCGGAGATTTCGCCTGTTTTCAGGCTGCGCTCAGCGCGGGAGCAGATGCTGTATATCTTGGTGGAGAGCAGTTTGGCGCGCGCGCCTACGCTGGAAATTTTTCTTCGGAAGAAATCAGAACAGCCCTGCATACAGCCCATCTTTTTGGCAGAAAGATATATCTTACTGTCAATACTCTTGTCAAGGAAAATGAGTTTGAACAGCTTATTCCTTTTATCACACCGCTGTATCAGGATGGCTTAGACGGCGTGATTGTCCAAGATCTCGGCGTGCTTGCCTGTCTGCGCCAAGAATTTCCAGATCTGGCGCTCCACGCAAGCACACAGATGACGATCACAGGGTACTATGGCGCAGAATTTCTAAAAAAGCTGGGCGTGTGTCGAGTTGTGCCTGCAAGAGAGTTATCGCTGGATGAGATCAAAACTATCAAGGAAAAGTCACAGCTGGAAATCGAATGTTTTATCCACGGTGCCATGTGCTATGCGTATTCTGGACAATGTCTGTTTAGCTCTATTTTAGGTGGACGAAGCGGCAATCGTGGACGCTGTGCCGGTCCCTGCCGTCTGCCCTATGCCAAAGAGCGCGGCAGGGAGCAGTATCCGCTCAGTCTCAAAGATATGTATACGCTGCCAATACTGCCGAAATTGATAGCAGCCGGTATTGATTCCTTCAAAATCGAAGGGCGCATGAAGAGCCCTGAATATGTTGCAGGAGTGACTGCCATTTATCGCAAATACCTTGATGCATACTTGGCGCATCCTGAGAGAGAATATCGGATTCACCCAAAAGATGAACAGCTCATCAAACACCTGTACATTCGTTCAGACACTTGCAGCGGATATTATCAGCAGCATCACCATAAAGATATGGTCACGCTGACAGAGCCGGGGTATTCGGGTAATGCACAGGAAGTTCTCAAAGAAATCCAGGAGAAATATATTGCCAACAAGCTGCGTATGCCCATCACTGGATATGCAGTGATCCGTGCGGGAAGTCCGGCACTTCTGACGTTCTCTGCGGAGGCGGTATCTGTGACCGTGACAGGAGAGACAGTTTGTCCAGCACAGAATAAACCATTGAGCCAAGAGGATATCCGACAGAAGCTTGGAAAGCTCGGAGATACCTGCTTTACCTTGACAGATCTGACAGTCGATACTGACGGGGCTTCATTTATGGCGGTGAAGACACTGAATGAGCTGCGGCGGACGGCAGCTTTAGCGCTGGAACAGAAGATTCTGGCACCGACCATGCGAACTGTCTCTGAACAGGTGATGTCTAAGCGTGTATCTAACACAGCAATACGACATGAAACGCAAGAAAGTATCTGCCAGAGTAAATTGTGTGTGCTGGTCACAACCGAGGAACAGCTTTTGGCTGCAAGTGCCTTTTCAAAGATACATAGAATATATGTGGAGGCTGACTTGCTCATAGAAAAACAGATCGCTTTGCTGCCCGACAAAGAGTTTATTCTTGTACTTCCGCATATTTTCAGGAAAAGATCGTATCAATACTTGTCGTTATATGAGAAACTTTTGAGCGACAGTCGTTTTTTGGGGGTCATGATCCGAAATATAGAGGAGCTGGAATGGATTCAGGAGATTGGTTATACAGGAGAGATCTACTCGGATTATACGATTTATGCATGGAATCAAGCAGCACTGGACAGTTTAGAGAATCATCTGGAAGGTATCACACTTCCTTTGGAACTCAATAAGAGGGAACTGGACTTCCTATCGCCGGCAGGAAGCACTTGTTTTGTGCTGTATGGATACATACCTTTGATGTATTCTGCAAACTGTATTCGAAACACATTAGATCAGTGTATAAAGGATGCAAAATCTGCAAATAATAGATATCATTTGACAGACCGTTATCATAATGATATCACAGTCGTACAGAACTGCATTCACTGTTATAACATTCTGTACAATACGGTACCTTTGTCGCTGCATGGACAGTTAGAGCGTATTCAGAAAAAAAACTATCCAATTTTGCGGCTTGACTTCTCTGTCGAGAGCAGCGCACAGACAAGGGCTGTGATTGAATATTATCTAAATTTCTGCAAAGAGTTTCCCTTTCAGGAGTTTACGAACGGACATTATAAGCGTGGAGTAGAGTAGTATGCTTAGAGCAGTAATCGAATTATCCAAATATATATTAGCGGCAAATATTGTGTTATATGTATTGATTAGTTTTATCGCCCTCTGTCGTGATGACAGGAAACGCAAAAATATTATTTTTGTCCTTCAGTATTGTATGATATTTATCAATCATCTGACAGGAAGTTTGGTGCTGTTATCTTCAAGAAAAGATTTTACATATCTTTTCCTCCCGCTATTTCAGGTGATAACGGTGTTTGCATTTCTGGTTTTGATGCGCGTGATCTATCCGAAAGCAGACCGCTTAATCCAGAATCATATTGCGCTGCTGTTGTCTGTCTGCTTTGTGATTCTGACACGCCTGTCGCTCACACGATCTATTCGTCAGTTTACCATCATTGCAATATCGCTGGTGATCGCGCTGATCATCCCTGCTTTCCTGAAATACACAAGGCTGTTCAAGCGCTGCGAGTATATCTTTGCAGCAATTGGCATATTGATATTAGGTGCGGTGCTGATCCGTGGCAGCATCACGAACGGATCAAAATTGTCTTTTTCAATCATGGGATTGTCCTTTCAGCCATCAGAGTTCGTGAAAATCATCTACGTGCTGTTTATTGCGGCAATGCTGTCAAAGGCAAAACAGCTTTGGCACATACTGCTTTCGGCGGTTCTCGCGGCGGTGCATGTGCTGTTTCTCGCCGCCTCCAAGGATCTTGGCAGTGCACTGATTTATTTTATCACATATATTATCCTTCTGTATGTGGCGACGCGCAGGCGGCGATACCTAATCTTGGGATTTGCAGGCGGCGCTGCTGCGGCATATATCTCTTATCTGTTATTTGCCCATGTGCGTGTCCGTGTGGCAGCATGGCTTGATCCGTGGAATGATATCAATGCCACAGGATATCAGATTGCCCAATCCTTATTTGGCATTGGAACCGGCGGTTGGTTTGGCATGGGAATTGATGCCGGAACGCCTGGCTCCATTCCCTATGTGGAACAGGATTTTATCTTTTCTGCAATCTGTGAGGAATTTGGTGTTATTTATGGTATCTGTCTGATTGCAGTATGTGTTAATTTATTTTTGGAGATTGTACGCGTTGCGTACTCTTGCCAGGATACGTTTATGCGATATGCTTCCTATGGAATGGGCATCATCTACATCGTACAGCTTTTTCTCACCATTGGCGGTAACTGCAAGTTTATTCCACTGACAGGCGTGACGCTGCCTCTGATCAGCTACGGCGGCAGCTCGGTGCTCGCCACTTTGATGATGCTTTCTGTTGTACAGGGATTGTATATCCATTGCGATACATCTTATGAAATTCAAGATCCTGACGATAAAAATAGTGATAGATCTCATCAAGTACTTGTTTTTACGAGAGTGCAGCTTCACACGAACGTGATTGCCGGTGTCTTTGCGGGACTTTTCATTGCGATCAGTGGTTATCTGGTACACTATGTATATTTTGACAGTGCGCAGGTTATCAATAATTCGTACAATGCGAAGCGGCAGGATATTCTGGCAGAAGAGACGATACGGGGAGATATTCTGTCCGCTGATGGACAGGTGCTGGCGACGACGCTAGCCAATTCGGATGAACGGTATTATCCTTTTGATAAGGTATTTGCACATGCGGTCGGTTATGCTTCGAACGGCAGAATGGGCGTGGAGCAGAGTGCAAACATGTTTCTTGTCTCATCGAATATCTCTCTGGGGAACAAGCTGCAAAACGATCTTGCGAACGAGAAGCATATGGGAAACACAGTTATCACGACTTTCGATGCCAGGCTGCAAAAAATTGCCTACAATGCATTAGGCACCTATGAGGGAACTGTGCTTGTGACAGAGCCAGCGACAGGAAAAATTCTTGCAATGGTTTCAAAACCAGATTTTAATCCAAATACAATTAGTGAGATCTGGGATAGTCTCCTACAGGATACAACAAGCTCTGTATTGTTGAACCGAGCAACACAGGGACTGTATCCTCCTGGGTCTACTTTTAAGATCCTCACAGCGCTGGAATATATCCGTGAAAATCCAGAGCGTTATAAGGAATATCAATTCCAATGTACCGGAAAGTTCACAAGCGGCAAAAATACCATCAACTGTTTTCATGGCACAGTACACGGAGAGGTTGACCTTGTGGAATCTTTTGCAAAATCCTGCAATGCCTCATTTGCCAATATAGGGCTTGTCATTGACAGGAAAAAATTCAAGCAGACACTTGAGAAATTGTATTTCAACCGAAAGCTTCCTGTGAATTTTCCGGCAAACAACAGCAGTATCTCTGACGAGATAGTCAGCAATGACAATGCGATGATACAGACGGTCATCGGTCAGGGAACAACGCAGATGACACCGATACAGATTGCGATGATCACAGCGATGATTGCCAATGATGGTGTGATGATGGAGCCCTATATGATCGACCGTGTCGAGACCGCGAACGGAGAGGTGATTAAAACATATTCGCCTCATGCACTAGGACAGCTCATCACAGAACAGGAGGCGGCAATTTTGCAGGAGGCCATGCGGGCAGTCGTGGAGGAAGGCACAGGAACGCGCCTGATCAGTGAGGGATACAGTGCGGCTGGCAAGACAGGATCTGCTGAGTTTAATTCCAACTCGGATTCACATGCGTGGTTTACTGGATATACGTATGATACAGAATATCCTTTGCAGATCACAATCATCATGGAGGGAGCAGGTTCTGGCGGTGAATATGCTGTACCGATGGCAAGAAGGATTTTGGATGAGTATTATAGTCAAAAATAATGTACATTTTTCTGATTTATTATAAATATTGCAAAAATTTAAAGAATACTTTGTAATTTTTTGTGAAAAGGTGTATATTAGTATTAGGTATAATTTGAGATAAGCAAAAGGAGGACCAAAAATGATTAACCGTTTATTTGGAAATTATTTGGTGGACAAAAAAGTATTGACGCAGACTCAACTCGATGATCTGCTTCCCGTTCAAAAAGATTTCAAGGCTGAAGTAGAGACGATCGCAGTAATTAATAAAGTACTTACGGCGGCAGTGGCACAGGAGCTTTTGGGGCGGATAGATAAAAATACCGAACACTTTGGCGAGGCAGCTATCGAGGCAGCGTATCTCACGGACGAAAAGCTAGACGAGATATTGACATATCAAACCAATGCATTTATGAAATTTGTTCAGAGCATGATAGATAATCACTTTTTGGATCTGGGACAAATCAATCATTTTCTGGATGAATTTCAGCGCATGGGCGGTTACACAGACGCTCAAATCAGCGCGCTCATCCATGATGATGTTGAGGAATGTATGCACATCTTTGTTCCTCTAAAGTCACCGAGGCTGAAAGAATTTGCGCTGACCCTTATCCAGACTATACGCCGACTGATAGACTGTGACGCTTATTTGGACAAATCATTTACTGCGCGTTCTTTACAGCTTGACAAACATGCGTGTCAGATGGTGGTAGGAGACATGCATATGAAAGTGTATATCAGTGCACCGGATAATGATCTGCTCGCAATAGCAAACTATTTTACCGGGGATACATACGAATCTGTGAATGAGGACGCGCTGGATAATGTGGGCGAATTTATCAACTGTGTGAATGGACTGTTCGCTACTAATTTAAGTTATGACGATGTCACAATCGACATGAACTCACCGGAATTTTCGATGGTTGGACCTTTTATCAGCAATGAGAAATTGTATGTCATTCCTATTCATGCGAACGGATATAGTTTTAATGCAGTGCTAGAAGTATATGAATAAGAATATGCTTATAAGTTTTATAGGATAAGGAGATAAAAATATGAATACTGTTTTGATAGTTGACGATTCTAAGACTTCCAGATATATGCTTCGCCATATACTTGTTGAAAATGGCTATGAGGTGATCGGTGAAGCAGAAAATGGACAGGAAGGCTTTGATAAATATTGTGAATTGGAGCCGGATTTCGTTACGCTCGATATCACCATGCCGGTGATGGATGGAATAGAAACCCTCGTTAAAATCAAAGAATATGATGAGGAAGCCAAAATAATAATGGTGACGGCATCTGGTCAGAAAAATAAAATGCTGGATGCGATCAAGCTCGGCGCGGCAGATTTTGTCACAAAACCTTATGAAACAAGCCAGATTATAAGCATTATGGACAGTATGAAAGAATAATATACGCACCATACAGGAGGAAACACCATGATTCAAGCTACTAGTTGTGGTGGCGTAGTCATTTTCCGGGGTAAAATTTTACTTTTATACAAAAATTTCAAAAACAGATACGAGGGGTGGGTTTTACCAAAAGGCACTGTTGAAATGGGTGAGAAGCATGTGGAGACTGCCCTGCGAGAAGTGTTTGAGGAGTCAGGCGTGAAAGCTACTGTTATGAAATATATTGGAAAGAGCGAATATACCTTCAATGTGCCTCAGGATATCGTAGAGAAGGAAGTCCATTGGTATCTAATGATGGCGGATAATTATTACAGCAAGCCACAGCGTGAAGAATTTTTTGTTGATTCAGGATATTATAAATATCATGAGGCATATCATCTGCTCAAATTTTCAAATGAGAAGCAGATTTTAGAGCAGGCATATCAGGAATACCTGGATCTTCGAAAAAACAGACAATGGATAAAACCACGTTAAAACATCTAAAAAGAAGGTCAGTTTTGATCTTCTTTTTGATTTGTAATATTTGGAATGATATGTTAGAATAGTCAGTGATAATAAAATCTATTTGGAAGCAGTGGTAAAGATGCGTTTTAGTAAGAAGTTATATATCAGCCCATCATTGGACAAAAAATGCGGGACAGTGAAGTGGAAGCTGCGGACAGGCAGACCGCAGCCGACAGTCTACATCATAGCACTCGCCAAAAATCAAGATCTGCTCGAAATCTATCACAGCGGAATGCTCAAACAAAAGTACTATCGAAAAAAAGCCAATGCTCCTTATATTGTCGGCATTGCCACGGGATATGGCGGGGCAGTAGATCTGGTCATGGATATTATTGAGGATGTTTTCCGCGAGACAGGGACATATGATGTAAAATCTTATTTCAAATAAGGGGAGATTATGGTATCGATACTATTAACTGTTTTGAAAATCATCGGGATTGTGGTTCTGGTGATTCTGGCACTTATTTTATTTGCCTTATTGCTGGTTATGTTTGTGCCAGTCCGCTATCGTGCGAACGGCAGCTATCAGGATGGCACATTTATGACAAGACTGCGTGTATCATGGCTTCTGCATATGGTGTCCGTGAAGGGCGATTTTCAGAATGGGCAGGAATTACACATCGTCCTAAAAATTTTGGGTATTCCCTTTTTTGATACACTCAGGAATAAAAAAACAAAGCCAACAAAAACTAAGGTAAAGCCTACAGGCGAAATCCAGGCGGCATCCTCAGAGAATGACAGCGATAACGAGTCTTATGAAGACATCATGTATGATTCATATGAGGAGACGGAAACAGATCGAACACAGGACTTTGATGTGACGCCAGAATGGCCTGAGACAAAAAAACTTGACACAGCAGCGCAAAGCGGCGCAAAGAAACGAAATATCTTTCAAAAAATAAAGGAATTTATTGGAAAATTTGTAAGTTTTTTCAAAAATATCAAGTTCACATTCGATAAAGTTTGTGATACAATAGTTAGGATAAAAAATAACATAAAATATTATCTTGAATTATTGCAGAGTGACAGCACAAAGCAGGCTTTGATTGTGTGTCGGGGACAGTTTGGGCGGATTCTGAAAAAAGTAGCCCCCCGTAAATTTAAGGTCAATCTCCATCTGGGGTTTGAGGACCCGACAGTGATGGGACAGATACTAGCGATGTGGGGAATGCTGTATCCAATACATCAGGGAAGGATTGATATCCAACCGGAATTTGATCGAGCTGTCATGGAGGGTGAGTTCTCTTTTCAGGGAAGGATTCCTGTATTTGTGTTTGTACATGCTGGATGTATCTTGTTTTTTAATAAAGATATCAAACGTTTGATAAAAAGTTTAAGGCAGAAAGTGGTTTAACGTAGTCAATTTGGAGGTATGGAATGTCTGGTAATAATAGTTTTAATGAAGTAGTCAATTCTATGATGCAGGGAATGGAGAGCTTCCTCTCATCAAAAACTGTGGTTGGAGAACCTACACAGGCAGGTGACACAACCATTATCCCATTGGTAGATGTCACGTTCGGTGTAGGGGCAGGTGCGTCCTCTCAGGAGAAGAAAAATGGCGGAGCAGGAGGTATGACTGGAAAGATGTCTCCCAGCGCAGTGCTCGTTATCAAAAACGGACAGGTGCGGCTTGTCAATATCAAAAATCAGGATACGGTCAACAAGATCATTGATATGGTGCCGGACCTCATAGATCGGTTTACTGCCAAAAAAGATGATATGCTCAGTGATGACGAAGCGATCAACACAGCATTCCCTGAGTACGAATACGAATAGGATATAAATAAAGTTTGCCCTGCATATAATAAATAAAGATGTGCCGGGGTATTATAATAATGTGTAAGCTTATAGGCTATACCTTGTTTTGGATTGCAATCGGCATGCTCTTTATGCTGGCGATAGGAAGCACATGGATCGGTTTGATACTGATCGCTGTTTTCATTATAACAGGGTATTATCTATTTGACTGTAGATAAAATAATGTTGGTTTTCTAATTCAAAAGGGAGTAAATGAGATGTTGGATTTTGATGAAGAGCTCTTGAGGGCTGAATCACCAGAGGATCTAAAAGATATGAAACTCTGGATGTTTCGGGAGCAGGTCAGAATTCAGGCAAAGGGAGAAGAGCTTCAAGAGCTTAACCGAGAGCTACAGGATTTGAAACGAAAGTTGGAGCGCGACAGAACTGCACTGGAATTGCGAGAAAAGACAATTAAGAAACGGTATGATGACAATGAGGTATTCATAGAGAAAAAGAAAAAGATTATAGAGAATGCCTACCAGCAGCTTGCGCTTGACAGAAAAGCATTAGAGTGCGAACGCTTGAATTTTGAGCACGAAAAGAACAAATACCGACGCCAGAAAATGTCTGGCGCGAAAACTATGCATCAATATGAATCAAGTGCCTATGATTGTACAAGCTTTTTCAGGGGCGTTGACAGTGAGCTGGCACTGCGGAAGCGGTACAAAGAACTGCTTAAAATTTTTCACCCAGACAATAAATGCGGGGATACCAAGACATTACTGCTCATTCAGACAGAATACGAAAATATGAGAAGCCGGTACCATGAAGGTTCATAGTACTGGCTTTTTCTGCATATGAAATGCGAAAAAACAATAAAAAAAGAAGTTTTGCACTTCTTTTTTTATATTTGCATATACAATATACATTACGCTCTTTCTACAGCTCCAGAACGCAGACATCTTGTACATACATGCATTCTCTTAGCAGCTCCGTTTACTTTGCACTTTACACTTCTTACATTTGAGTTCCAAATTGCATTGGATCTTCTATGAGAATGGCTTACGTTATTACCGAAATGAACGCCTTTGCCACAAATATCACACTTTGCCATCGTTAGCACCTCCTCGACTAAACTAAGTCATTCGACTCACAACATTAATATCTTATCAGATAAACTGTTATTTGACAAGTTCTTTTTCTTAAAAAAAATAATTTTTTTGTAAACATTGGAAATTCTGTTAAAATATATGTTTCCTTTTTTTTCAAAAACGGTTATAATAATAGCATTAATGTTTTTTATTTTATAAAAGAACCAAAGGAGGATTTCTATGAAAGGATCTATGAATACCCATCTGGGTAATATCTATATCGATCCTGAGGTTATTGCCCAGTATGCAGGAAGTGTCGCTGTGGAATGCTTCGGCATCGTCGGCATGGCATCAGTGAACGTAAAGGACGGTTTGGTGAAGCTGCTCATGAAGGAGAGCATCACGCATGGGATATCGGTAAATATTGTGAATAATAAATTGATTCTTGATTTTCACGTGATTGTCGCATATGGCGTCAGCATTATTACTGTATGTGACAATTTGATCAATAATGTAAAATACAAAGTAGAAAGTTTCACAGGTCTCGAAATCGAAAAAATCAACATCTTTGTTGAAGGCGTTCGAGTGATTGATTAAGGAGGATTTCTGAAGTGGGAATAAATGTAATCGATGCGAAAATGCTGGCAAAGATGTTTCTCGCCGGAGCAAAGAATTTAGAGCATAAAAAAGAGTGGATCAACGAGTTGAATGTGTTTCCTGTTCCCGACGGCGATACAGGTACAAATATGTCCATGACAATTCTGTCTGCTGCAAAGGAGGTTGCCGCAATCGCGGAGCCGGATATGATCTCGCTCTCAAAGGCGATATCGTCAGGGTCTTTGAGAGGCGCACGCGGAAACTCCGGCGTTATTCTGTCACAGCTTTTCAGAGGCTTTACAAAGGTCATCAGAGAGTATGACGAGATTAATGTTGCCATTCTTGCCTCTGCCTGTGACAAGGCTGTGGAAACCGCCTACAAGGCTGTCATGAAGCCCAAGGAAGGAACCATCTTAACGGTTGCAAAAGGCGCCGCCAGAAGAGCGACAGATCTGGCGATGGCGGGCGAGAAGGACTTGGAGGTCTTTATCGGCGAGGTCATCAAGGAAGCTGAGATTGTCTTGGCACAGACACCGGATATGCTTCCTGTATTAAAGCAGGCGGGCGTGGTTGATTCTGGCGGACAGGGGCTTGTGGAGGTGCTCAAAGGCGCCTATGATGCGTTCCTTGGCAAAGAACTTGATGTATCGCTTGATTTCACGCCAAAGACCAGTGCCGCCGCGGAGAAAGGCTCAATGCCGTCCACCATCGAGGCACAGGCTAATGCAGAGATTAAATTCTGCTACTGCACACAGTTTTTGATTATGCTCAACAAGCCTTTTAACATCAAGCAAGAAATGGATTTTAAGGAGTATCTCTCCTCCATCGGCGATTCGATTGTCGTCGTGGCAGACGATGAGATCGTAAAGGTGCATGTGCACACCAACGATCCCGGACTTGCAATGCAGAAGGCGCTTCGCTTTGGCTCGCTCACGACCATCATCATAGAAAACATGCGTCTTGAGCGCGATGAGAAGGTGTCCGACATGATGGAGAAGCAGATGCAGAGCACAGATCTTCCGAATCAGACAGCACCGGCGGCTGAGAGTAGTGATGCTGTCTCGAACGTGCATAAGGAGACTGGATTCATCGCAGTATCCATCGGAGAGGGCATGAATGAAATATTCCGCTCACTTGGCGTTGATTATATTATTGAAGGCGGACAGACTATGAATCCCAGCACGGAAGATATGCTCAATGCCATTGAGAAAATTAACGCGGATAATATCTTCATTTTTCCAAATAATAAAAATATTATCCTCGCGGCAAATCAGGCAAAACAGCTGACGAAGGACAAAAATATTATTGTCATACCAACCAAGACAGTTCCGCAGGGGATTACAGCAATCATCAACTATGTGCCTGATATCTCTGTTGAGGAAAATGAGGCAGTAATGACGGAGGAGGTGCAGCGTGTTGCAACAGGACAGGTTACTTACGCTGTGCGGGATACCATGATTGACAATCAGGAGATTCATCAAGGGGACTTTATGGGCATCGGCGACAAAGGGATTCTGGCTGTGGGAACCGATTTACAGAGCGTGGCATTCAACATGGTCCAAAAGATGATGTCTGATGAGTTTGAGCTGATCAGCATTTATTATGGAGATGTCATAACAGAGGAACAGGCACAGCGGCTGGCAGATCAGGTGCAGGCTGAATACAGCGGCTGTGATGTGGAACTTCAGTATGGCGGCCAGCCGATTTATTCATATATTATTTCTGCGGAGTAAATACGGTGAAGAGAAACGATCCAATTACAGTGATAAAAGGGGTTGGAGAGAAAACAGCTTCCTTATATCATAAGTTAAATATAGAGACGGTTGACGATCTGATCAGACATTATCCTAGAGATTATGAAGAGTGGCGCGATCTTGTAAATATCGGGGAGCTGAAGGCGAATCAGGTATCTGCGATACGTGCTTTGGTCATCAGTGTTCCCCAAACCGTACATATAAGGCAGAATATGTCGATTACTACAGTGCGCGTCAGAGACAACAGCGGCGCCTGCGATATCGTGTATTTCAACATGCCTTATATCAAAAATAATCTTCAGACCGGCAAACAATATATTTTCCGTGGGCGTGTCATTTTGAGAAATAACCGCATGACGATGGATCAGCCTAAAATTGTAAGCCCGCAGGAATTTGCGCAGAATGTGCACCGGCTTGCGCCAGTTTATCCCACGACCAAGGGGCTTACTATCGCCGCGATCACTAAGACGGTACTCGCTGCAATCAACAAGTTGGATTTTGGTGAGGATTATATTCCTGAATCGATGCGCCGAGAATTTGGGCTGCCGGATTTGAAATCGGCAGTGACAGGCATTCATTTTCCTGAAAATCGTGACACGCTGGTTTCAGCTAGAAAGCGTCTGGTTTTTGAAGAATTTTTGTTCTTTATTGTCTCTGTCATGTTTCTTCGGGATATGACAGTCAAGGAGATCAACGATGCCCCAATGATGCGTATTGACGCCTGTCAGGATTTTATCGACAACCTTCCCTATGAGCTGACTGGCGCGCAGAAGAAAGTTTGGACGCAGATAGAGAGTGATCTGTGCTCGACACATCTGATGAACCGGCTGATTCAGGGAGATGTCGGCTCTGGCAAAACCATTGTGGCAGTGCTGGCGATGTTTATGTGCGTCATGAACCATCATCAGGCTGCGTTCATGGCACCCACAGAAGTGCTTGCCAAACAGCACTATGAATCTATATTGGAACTGGCTGACAAGTATCACCTGCCCTTTAAACCAGTACTTCTCACAGGGTCTTTGACTGCGAAGCAAAAGCGCAGGGCAAAGGAGAGCATTGTCCTAGGGACGGGGAATGTGATTATCGGAACACAGGCTCTTTTGCAGGACGATGTTGATTTTTATGACCTGCGTCTTGTGATTACTGACGAGCAGCACCGTTTTGGCGTCAAACAGCGCGAGACGTTCGCACAAAAAGGAATACAGCCGCATATTCTTGTGATGAGTGCCACGCCGATTCCGAGAACCCTCGCCCTGATCTTATATGGAGACTTGGATATATCCGTCATGGATGAACTTCCGGCAAACCGCCTTCCGATTAAAAACTGTGTCGTCAATACAGATTACCGCAAAAAGGCATATGAGTTTATCGCGAAAGAAGTGGCGCAGGGCAGACAGGTGTATGTCGTCTGTCCGATGGTTGAGGCAAATGATGAGGAGATGATGGGAGACCAACCCGTTCTCGAAAATGTGATTGAGTACACAGAAAAGCTCAAGAAGGCACTGCCAGACAGTGTGCGGGTGGAATTTCTGCATGGACAGATGAATCCCAAAGCCAAAAATTATGTCATGGAGGAATATGCCGCGCACCATATTGATGTGCTGGTATCCACGACGGTCATTGAAGTCGGCATCAATGTACCGAACGCGACGGTGATGCTGGTAGAGAATGCTGAGCGGTTTGGTCTGGCGCAGCTTCACCAGCTCAGAGGCCGTGTAGGACGTGGAGAACACCAGTCTTACTGCATTTTTATCACAACCTCGAATCAAAATGATACAATGGAGCGGCTGCAAGTTTTAAACAAATCAAATGATGGATTTTTTATCTCATCGGAGGATATGCGGCTGCGTGGCCCGGGAGATCTGTTTGGAATCCGTCAGAGCGGCCAGTTCCAATTCCAGTTGGGCGATATTTATCAAGATGCAGTGATTTTGCAGGACGCGCAGTGCTGTGCAGCAAAAATATATGCTTCCTACAGGCAGCCCGACAATGAATATCAAGCATTTTGGGCATATTATGAAGAGAATGCTGCCACAAATCTTGATTATATAAACATCTAAAAGAATTTAACAGGAGATAGGATGAAATGTCGAAAATAGCAATTGTAACGGATAGTAACAGTGGTATCACACAGAGTCAGGCAAAGGAGATGGGGCTTCATGTGCTGCCAATGCCTTTCATGATTGACGGGGAAACTTTTTATGAGGAAATTACGCTCAGTCAAGAGGCATTTTATCAAAAGCTGGCGCAAAATGCAGATATTTCCACCTCACAGCCATCGCCGGAATCCATTATGCAGCTCTGGGATGAACTGTTAAAAGAACATGACGAGATTGTCCATATCCCAATGTCCAGCGGACTGAGCGGCTCCTGCCAGACAGCAGTCATGCTGGCACAGGACTATGACGGGAAGGTTCATGTGGTAAATAATCAAAGAATCTCTGTAACACAGAAGCGGGCTGCCTTTGATGCCCTTGAACTTGTAAAAGAGGGAAAGAGCGGCAGCGAAATCAAAGAGATCTTAGAGGCAGACAAGTTAAATTCCAGCATATACATCATGATAGATACGCTTTATTATCTGAAAAAAGGCGGCCGCATCACACCTGCTGCTGCGGCGCTTGGCACACTGCTGCGGTTAAAGCCCGTGTTACAGATTCAGGGAGATAAACTAGACGCCTTTGCGAAGGCAAGAACAGTCAATCAGGCCAAATCTATTATGATCAATGCCATCAAGAGCGATATCGAAAAGCGCTTTGGCGGGTTGTCACCGGATAATCAAATGTATCTGGCAATTGCCCATACACAGAATGAAGAGGCAGCGAACGTATTCAAACAGGAAGTGCAGGCACAATTTCCTGACTATCCTGTCTATACAGTGGACCCGCTGTCGCTGAGCGTGTCCTGCCATATCGGCCCCGGCTCATTGGCGGTGACGTGCTGCAAGAAATTGAGATAAAAATATTAGAATAAAATAGAGGCAATAAAAAAGCAGGCATGTACTACCTGCTTTTTATATTGTCTCTATTGATTTACACGAACCTACATGTCACGGCTCTGCCGTGACTCAAATCTGGATGAGAAATGCCGCATTTCAGGCATTTCTCGGTGTGAGACTTAGTACTTCTCCACGAAGCAGCCTTTGCTGTGAGTGGAAACTGCCACAGGCAGTTAGAAGTACTTCTCACACTAACGCAGCCGTAATGATCGCCATAGAGTATACCTCAATCGCGTTGCACCCGCGGGAAAGATCGTTGACCGGCGCATTCAAGCCTAGAAGGATTGGGCCATATGCCTCAAAATTACCCATTCTCTGTGCAATCTTATAGCCCATATTTCCTGAGCTGAGATCTGGGAAAATAAAGGTATTGGTGTGACCTGCTACTTGCGATTTTGGGCATTTTGTACGTGCCACACGCGGAGATACGGCAGCATCGAACTGCAATTCGCCCTCAATTGGCGTATTGGGGAATTTTGCCTTTGCCTTATTTGCTGCATTTCTCATTTTTTCGACATCGGGACCTTTGCCAGAACCAAAGGTAGAGTAGCTGAGAAACGCCACCTTAGGATCTACACCAAAGATTTTTGCACATTCAATTGTCTCACCACAGATCTCAACAAGCTCATCTTCAGTAGGATTGATATTGATCGCACAGTCGCTCATGGCAAGCACTTCATTCTCACCAGTAGCACCCGGACGAACAAGGATAAAGCAGGAAGATACAATACTGTTGCCCGGCTTTGTCTTAATAATCTGAAGAGCAGGACGAACGGTGTCTGCGGTAGAGTATGTTGCACCGCCAAGGAGGGAGTCTGCAACACCCATCTCAACAAGCATTGTGCCAAAGTAATTCGGCTGAGACAGAATCTTTTTTGCCTCCTCCGGCGTCATGCCTTTGCCTTTGCGAAGTTCGCAGAATCTCTCAACCATCTCGTCAAAGCGGTCGTAATTGTTGCTGTCTATGATCTGTGCACCGCGAATATTATAACCCGCTTCCTCCGCAGCCATCAGTACATCTTCCTCGTTGCCAACAAGAATCGGGTGAAGGAAGCTGCTTGCCAAAAGGCGGGAGGCAGCCTCAAGAATACGTGGGTCTGTTCCCTCGGTAAAGACAATCGTCTTAGGGCTTTTTTTCAGTTGATCAATCATTGTACCAAATCCATACATCATATAAATCCATCCTTTTCTTTTTAATATTTTGTAATATTTGTGATTATACTTACTGCTCATGAAAGCGTTTACACCGTGTTATTTAGCGGCTTCACTTATGTTCTAATTAATATTGTATACAAATTTTATTCATTTGCAATGGTTGTATTCAAATAAGTGCAGGAAAAACTATTTTTATTAAAATATAACAATGGATTATGTTCGAAAATTTGTTTGATTATGTAATGGAAGCGTATTCTTTATTTTTATGAAGAGTAAAAATAATGATAAAAGTATTTGGATAAAAGAAAAATGATGTCGTACTTCTATGTATAGCATTGACGTTAGGAAAATGATACAGTATAATATAAGTACAGAAAATTGTACGTATATTTTAGGAGGTGTATTAGAATGTTAGCAGTAAATTATACAAATCTTCGTGAGAACATGAAAATGTATATGGATAAAGTGACAGACGATTATGAGACAATGATAATAACAAGAAAAGACCATAAAAATGTGGTTATGATCTCAGAAGAATCATATAACAATCTTATGGAAAATATTTATGTGATGGGCAATAAAGAAAATTATGACTGGTTAATGAAAGGCAAGACGCAATTGGAAAATGGTCAATGCTCTGTTCATGAATTGATTGAGGTAGAAGATGATGAATAAGGTATTTGCGGACACTGGTTGGGAGGATTATCTTTACTGGCAGACACAAGACCGTAAAACGCTCAAAAAGATCAATCAATTAATAAATGACATTGCAAAAAATGGAAATGAGGGAATAGGTAAACCAGAGCCTTTAAGCGGGAACTTAGCTGGATATTGGAGTAGAAGGATTAACGATAAAGACCGTCTGATTTACAGAATCGACAAGAATACTATCTATATTCTGGCGTGTCGGTATCATTATGGTGATAAATAAGCGCCTGTGAATAAACTTCAAATGGTAACAAAAAACGAAAAGGAGTGTTAAAACGGCAATGTCATTAAGTTAAGATTGAAATGAGGTAAGTTTCTAATAAACAGAGATTGAAGAAGTGTATTCTTTAATCTCTGTTTAATTTTTTTGTATCACAAAAAGACATAATGCAGATTATGTCAAAAGTATTATTCAATTCCGCTATTTTATGCTACTCTGTATAAGAAGCCATGAAATACCTTTATAGTCAGATTTCTGGTTCGATGCCGGTTTGGTCTTATTGGTATAAGATTTCTTGCAACATCAGCTTGTAGCCAAACTGGATGGAACAATAACAGTGGAAAGCACACCGGGAGAGGGAACCGTTTTTATCCTGCTTTTCCCACTGGCAGAATGAATCAGCACTGTTTTTTATGGTGGCAATAGAATCTCCGTCCTGCGGGGATTTTATTGTTTGCAGAGATTTGCTTTTTTAAATGCAAGGTTAATGTAAGGTTCGTGCAAGGTTAATGCAAGGTTGGCGTGATAGAATAGCAGACATGAAAAACTTTTATTTCATAAAAGGGAGGTTTCGCAATGAGCAAATATGTAATTGAAACGAAAAATCTTACAAAGCAATTCGGAACACAAAAAAGTGTTGCCAATCTAAACATTCATGTTCAAAAAGGACGTATCTATGGTCTGCTTGGCAGAAATGGAGCCGGAAAGACAACGACTATGAAGATGCTGCTTGGACTTACACAGCCGACTTCCGGGGAAGTGACGATTTGGGGGAAGCCCTTACAGGCAAATGAAAAAAAGCTGTTGCCCCGTATTGGCAGTCTGATTGAATCCCCCGGCTTCTATCCTAATCTTACAGCTACCGAAAATCTGCGCATTTTTGCTACCCTGCGGGGAGTGCCGAACCGCAACGCAATTAAAAATGCACTTGATTTAGTTGGTCTGCCTTACAAAGATAAAAAGCTGTTTTCCCAATATTCACTTGGCATGAAGCAGCGACTGGCGATTGCACTTGCCATTATGCACGATCCGGAGCTTTTGATTTTAGACGAACCGATCAACGGTCTTGACCCGATTGGAATTGCAGAAGTCCGTTCCTTTATCCGTGATCTCTGCAATGAGCGTGGAAAAACAATATTGATTTCCAGCCATATCCTTTCCGAAATTGCACTTTTGGCAGACGATATAGGCATTATCGACCACGGCACATTGCTGGAAGAAGAAAGTCTTGCAGAACTGGAAGCAAAGAGCAGCAAGCATATCCGCTTTACTGTTTCGGATGCGGCACAGGCGGCAAGAATTTTAGAACGTATCTTCCATGAGAGCCGGTTTACCGTACAGGACAACCACAATATACAGGTGCATAATCTTGATTTACCAATAGGAAGAATTGTTACTGCTTTTGTGGAAAATGGTTTAGAAGTATCGGAAGCCCATACTTGCGAAGAAAGCCTTGAAGATTACTTCAAACGTGTAACAGGGGGTGAGGGGATTGCTTAAACTGGTTATGTGCGAATTTGCAAAATTAAAGCGCAAAAAATTTATATGGCTGGTTATTCTTTCTGCGTTTTTATTTCCCGTGCCGCTGACAGTATTGATGACAATGCCGCAGACAGCAGAACGATATGACAGTAAGATAGCGATTTTCAATGATTACTTTCAGTCGGTTATGGGCTATGGAGTAGAATTGCTTTTACCGTGCATGATCGGGGTGATTGCAGCCATGCTCTTTTTTATGGAACGGGATAATGATACTTTCAAAAATCTACGCACAATTCCCATAACAAGCACACAGATGATTTTGGCAAAGATTATTGTCCTGTTCTCTTTTGGAATTATTTTCAGTCTGACATCGGCTCTTATAACAATCCTTTGCGGCGGGCTGATTGCAGAAGTAAACAATATTGCTTACAGATTATTTTTTTCTCTGGAAATGGGGATTTTTATTACAGCCGGGACGCTGCCGTTAATCGTCCTTGTCGTTTTCTTTAGCAAGAACTATATATTTTCTGTTTTATTGTGTGTTTTTTACAGTGTTTTAAGTATGACAGCCGAATCATCTTTTGGCGCACTACCTAAAGTGATGTGCTGGCTAATGCCAATTCCGCTTACAACCCTATGGAGCGCAGGAAATTTAACCGCGCATGGCACTATGGACGGTGTGGGGATGTTGGAAAATTTAATTCCGACTACATTTCAGACAATCACTATTTTAGCCGTTATCGCTTTGCTTTCCGTTATAGTGATTGATTATATGTATAAAAAGAGAGGGGATGAATGATATGTTTCGCATGGTTAAGACCGAAATATGGAAAT
>ERZ808054.148-NODE-148-length-91840-cov-5.306485_pt1 | contig 91840 bp, 64 predicted proteins | sample MGYA00380201_ERZ808054 | MGnify/ENA primary metagenome ERZ808054 (study PRJEB31490, sample SAMN06133419) | mouse gut metagenome | isolation source: Z5_2 | host: mice | place: China: Chengdu | collected 2015-05 ... | reverse complement strand
CCTGCGGCATGAATGGACGCGAAGGCGGCCAAGCATGTCGCACCAGAGATGTGTGCTGTAGGTGAAATGCGGAACTAAAAACAGCATATCACCGGAAGCGCCCTGCGGCATGAATGGACGCGAAGGCGGCCAAGCATGTCGCACCAGAGATGTGTGCTGTAGGTGAAATGCGGAACTATAATAGGAGAAAATGCATGAAGTTAGATAAATTTATAGAATTGGTAACGGTAAAGGTACGGGAGATTGCGGGAAAGGACACCAGTGTGCAGATACAGGAAGTCAGGAAAAACAACAATGTGCTGCTGCATGGCATGACCATCCTGCGGAAGGGACAGAATGTTTCTCCTACCATTTATCTGGACAGTTTTTTTGAGATGCTGGAGGACGGAACGGAATTGGAATATATAGTCAAGAAGATCTTGGAAGTCTACGTCAGGGGATTGCCCAAGGGAAAAGTGGATATGGAGTTTTTCAAGGATTTTGAAAAAGTCAGGGAGCGAATTGTCTACCGACTGGTGAACCGTGATAAGAATAAGGCTCTTCTGGAAGACATTCCTCATGTGGATTTTCTGGACTTGGCCATTTGCTTTTACTATAGCTATGAGCATCCGGAACTGGGACAGGGCATGATCCAGATTCACAATACCCATATGGAGATGTGGGGGACCTGTCACCGGGAACTGATGCAGCTTGCGGAGCATAATACTCCCGGACTTTTTCCGGCCCAGCTGTGCGGCATGGACAGTGCGTTAAAAGGGATATTGGATGAAGAGGCACTGGGAGACCTGCGGCTGCTGCAGCGGGAGACGGGCAAATATATGTATGTGCTGTCCAATGAGAGACATTGCCATGGGGCGGCCGCCGTCTTGTACCCCGGGATCCTTGCGGAGGCGGCGCAGCGTCTGGGAGGCAGCTTCTATATCCTGCCCAGTTCCATACATGAAGTGATTCTGCTTCAGGACGGCGGGAAAGAAAACGGCGACAGCCTGCATGAAATGATTGCGGACATCAACAGGAACCAGCTTCAAGAGGAAGAAGTGTTGTCCGATTATCCGTATCGCTATGAGGCGGTCACGGGAAAAGTCATGGAAGTTCTATAAATTCAAAGGTTTTTATCCGTAAATCTAAAATTTCGATAAATTTTAAAATTTCCATCAAAAGATATAGACAGATCAAAAGTTTTGTGATATGATAGTCAAGGTGATGTAATAAATTCGTAACATTTGCGTCCGTAGTCTAATGGATAGAACGAAGGCCTCCGACGCCTTTAATGCAGGTTCGATTCCTGCCGGACGCACTTTACATCACCTTGATTATTTTTATGTGGTATTTTCGTAAAGACCACAGTTGGCGCGAGAGTCCCGCATTATGGACTCTTTTGTTTTTTCAAAATGGAAGGATTTGGAGTATGTTAAAGGATAAATTGGAAGCTTTGCGTGACTTTGCCGTGAGAAACAGCAAGTTGGTGTTTCCCGTGGTGTTGATTGCCGCCGTAGCCGCCACCGTGACTCTGGCGCTCAGGGCAGGCAATGAAGAGGGTCTGGAGCAACCGCCGTCCCAGGTGCAGGAGCCTGTTCCCCAGGCTTCCCAGACCCCCGTGCCGGAGACGGAACCCGGGACGGCCACCATGGAAAAAAATACCAATGGTGAACTTTATACTTTGATTGCCACCTACTATAACGCGTTTGCCACCGGGGATGTGGATACCATCAAGGGCATTTCCAGTTATATGGAGGACACAGAGGAGATTCGGATCCCGGAGATGGCGAAATATGTGGAAAGTTATCCGAGGATAGACATTTATACCAAACCGGGTCCCCGGGAGAACTCCTATCTGGCTTATGTGTATTTTCATATGACGGTTGCAGGTTTTGAGGAGGAGGTTCCCGGCATGGATACTTTCTATGTCTGCACCAGGGAGGACGGCAGCCTGTACCTGAATACGGATGAGGTGGTGCCGGACGCCGAACTGGAGTATATAAGGGAAATGAATCTTCAGGACGATGTGGTGGAACTGAACAATCAGACCAATGTGGAGTGTAATGAAATATTTTTGAACAATGCCGATTTATTCTACTATGTGCAGGAGCTGGTTGCGGATGTGAAAAAGACCACCGGAGAGACTCTGGCAGCCCAGAATAATGAAGGACAAGACTTGGAAGCCGGGCAGGATGGAGAGGGCGATACGCCTCAGGGAAGCGGAGAAGTAGAAGCCAACGCCGTGGAACCTGTGGCGGTACATCCCACTTCCGGCACGGCTACCACCACGGTTAATGTGCGTGCCTCCGACAGCGAGCAGGCAGAAAAGATCGGTAAGGTATCGGGAGGCACGGAAGTACCCATAGTGGAGCAGCAGCTGAACGGCTGGACTCATATTCTGTATGAGGGGAAGGACGGTTATATCAAGTCGGAATTCCTGAGCGTTGCGGAGACGGCAGACAACAGCCAGGTGATCGGCCAGGTGACGGCCACCACTAATATCAATGTGCGTCTGGCGCCCAGCCAGGATTCTTCCAAGCTGGGAGTTCTGACCGGCGGTGACAAGCTGGATCTGCTGGAGAAAGCGGACGGTTGGTGCAAGGTGATTTACAATGGCCAGGTGGGCTATGTGAAAGAAGAATATGTGGAGTAATCGGGCATAAATTTTGAAATTTACCACATACTAGGGACGAGAAGGGATGCTGTCTTAGGGCAGTATCCTTTTTTGGCGTTCTATGTCAAGCATTGATTGTGCGTAAAACCAGGATTATTTTGGAGCAGGTAAGGAGGTATCACTATGAGGTCACAGGAAGTCGCGGTATATAAGGAGATACAGAAAAACACAGAGATGGCTATGCGGGCTATTGACATTATCAATGACAAAATATATGACGAGGACTTGTCCAGGCAGATGTCCCGCCAGTCCCTGAAATATTCGGAAATCCATAATCAGGCGGTGTCTCAGCTTTTGCAGGCCAAAGCAGAGCCCTATCATGAGAGTCATGTGGAGAACCTGATGCTGGCGGGGGCCATCCATTATAATACCCTGCTTAATACCAGCACCAGTCATATCGCGGAGATGCTGATCAAAGGCAGCAATCAGGGAATCCTGGATATGAACCGTATTCTGAACCGTAATGCGGAAGCCGGGGAAAAGCCCACCATGCTGGCTCAACAGCTTATTTCTTTCGAGGAAAAGAATGTGGAAAGGCTGACTAAGTATTTGTGACGGGAACGGGGGCCGGTTCTGCCTGTATCACCGTATAATTCGGCATTTGTAGACGATAAAGCAAATCATATAATTGTATACATGTATAATTTCTTGTGCAATTTGTATAAAAAAGTCAAGAAAACTTCTCAAATTTAGCGTGATAAAGCATGTTGCCTGATTGATGAACTAGCGATATAATAGAGGACGTGGGAAAATACATTTAAAGGAGGACATGTACGATGTCATATGTTGATGAGGTACTTGAGGTAGTACAGAAGAAGAATGCCGATCAGCCGGAGTTCCTGCAGGCAGTTACCGAGGTTCTGGAATCTCTGCGGCCTGTGATTGACGCCAACGAGGAACTTTACAGAAAGAATGCGATTCTGGAGCGGATTACCGAGCCTGATCGTCAGTTCATTTTCCGTGTTCCCTGGGTGGATGATCAGGGACAGGTTCAGGTGAACAGGGGCTTCCGCGTGCAGTTCAACAATGCAATCGGACCTTACAAGGGGGGCCTGCGGCTGCATCCTTCCGTAAATTTGGGCATCATCAAGTTCTTGGGCTTTGAGCAGATTTTCAAGAATTCCCTGACCACTCTTCCCATCGGCGGCGGCAAGGGCGGTTCGGACTTTGACCCCAAGGGCAAGTCGGACAGGGAGATCATGGCATTCTGTCAGAGTTTTATGACGGAACTGAGCAAATACATTGGCGCAGATGTGGATGTCCCCGCAGGAGATATAGGAACCGGCGCAAGAGAGATCGGCTTTATGTTTGGCCAGTATAAAAGGATACGGGGAACCTTTGAGGGCGTGCTGACCGGCAAGGGCCTGACCTACGGCGGTTCGCTGGCCCGCACCGAGGCCACGGGCTACGGCCTGCTGTACTTAACCCAGGAGATGTTAAAATGCCACGGACAGTCCATGGAGGGCAAGACCATTTGTGTGTCCGGCGCTGGCAATGTGGCTATTTACGCCATTCAGAAGGCGCATCAGATGGGGGCGAAGGTAGTTACCTGTTCCGATTCCACGGGTTGGATTTATGATCCGGAAGGCATTGATGTGGAATTGCTGAAAGAGGTTAAGGAAGTGAAGCGCGCCCGCCTGTCCGAATATGCTGCCGCAAGAAAGAGCGCGGAGTATCATGAGAAAAAGAACGGTGAACATGGCGTGTGGAGTGTCAAATGCGATATTGCGCTGCCTTGTGCCACCCAGAACGAGTTGGATCTTGAGGATGCTAAGATGTTGGTGGCCAACGGTGTAATGGCAGTCTGCGAGGGTGCCAATATGCCTACTACTCTGGACGCTACCAAATATCTGCAGGCCAATAAGGTGATGTTTGTGGGCGGCAAAGCTGCCAATGCGGGCGGTGTGGCCACCTCCGCGCTGGAGATGAGCCAGAACAGCGAGAGACTGTCTTGGACGTTTGAGGAGGTAGACTCCAAGCTGCAGAACATCATGAAAACCATCTACCACAACATTGATGATGCCGCAAAGCGCTACGGTGTGGAGGGCGACTATGTGGCCGGCGCCAATATTGCCGGATTTGAGAAGGTGGTAGTAGCCATGCTGGCCCAGGGTGTCTGCTAAGAAAAGCGTCTGTTAAAAAAGAAATCTGCCAGGAAAGGCGTATGCCTTGTTACAATCAATCCCCGGTCCGCGTATAGCTGCGGTCGGGGATTGTTTTTTGTTTTCTGCTGCATGCAATCTATTTGCCTTAGTCTAGGGCTGGGGACAGTGGGGAATGTCACTGCCGGAGACGGATTGGATTTCGAGGCAGCTTTTGCAGCAGGGAATAGAGAGCACGGAAATGCAACTAAGAGTTGATTTTCCCCAAACCAACTCGCTAAAGGGATTATTGCCGCCGTATATGGGCTGTGCTATATTGAGATAAGTGCTATGCACTTATCTCTTCTGAACAGAGAGTGCGCTGAAGCGCACGAGCGGAGGAATATTGAGTTAAGTGCTATGCACTTACCTCTTTTGAACAGAGAGTGCGCTGAAGCGCATAAACGAAGGAATATTGAGTTAAGTGCTTTGTGCCAGGGCAGGCTGGACGCACAGAAAGGCTGGATATATATGCTGGATAAAATAGAAATAGGGAAGAGGATTGCTTTTTATAGAAGAGAAAGAAATATCACCCAGAAAGATTTGGCAGATTATCTGCATATCTCTTACCAGGCTGTCTCAAAATGGGAACTGGGCAAGAGCCTGCCCACAATCGAGATGCTGTATGAAATCTCCAATTTGCTGAATGTGACGGTGGATATGCTTTTAAATGAAAAAGGTTGGAAAAACCGATGTATAACTTACCGTGAGACAGGGTTGGATTCTCAGAAACTGCATGCTCTGAAAGAACAGATTATGGAACTCAATTCCAATGACGATTGTATTTTGTCTGCGGATTATGCGGACGCCTGTCTGTTCCGAATCGACACCACACAGATGAGGGAACCAGTATATTCCTGCATCACCTGCGTTCCGGGTTCCAAGGAAAGTCTGGCAAAAGACTGTGGATACAACCGGGAGATTTGTGCGGATGCTGCCGCCAATGCCATGAATTATCTTCTGCAGCACGGCACAAGGCCGGTGATTCTGAAAGCAATGGCAGTATGCGGAAGTTATGACCAGGACCAGTTGTATCTGATGGCGCAGGCATTTCAGCAGTTATGTGAGCAGAACGGGGTATCTTTTGCAGGGATGGAGATTGCCGCCCAGCCGGGCAATTATGGCCCGGGAGAATACAGGGTGAGCGCCACGGCGATAGGGGTACAGGACAGGGAAAAGTTGTTGACAGGCAGCCGTCTGCGGGAGGGGGATATCTTGATCGGCATGAAAACGGAGGGCATAGAGGGGACCTGTTTTCCCTTTGTGAAGATCATGCTGGAAAAAAATCCTGAACTATATCGGGCCAAAATAGATCAGGATAGATTTTTTCTTGACGAACTGATGAAGCCCAACATTGCTTTTACCCGGGAGATCGCCGCTTTGCAGGAGGCGGGGTATTTGCGCAAGGCTTTTCGGATCGGCAATGCCCTGCTGAACGGGAGAAGCTGGAGAGGGATGCCGGAGGGGCTGGGGGCTTGTATCGACCTGGAAACTCTTCCGATCATGCCTTTGTACCGCTTCCTTTTTGACCAGGAAAGAATCGGAGAAAATGTGTTTTCCTATCACTTTAATATGGGGATCGGCATGGTGGCGGCCGTGCCCGAGGCGCATTGGCGGGACGCAATGGAAGTCGTAGGAAAGTTCTCGGAATGCTGGCGCATCGGGCGGGTGGAATCGGATCGGCACAAGGACGTAAAAGTATGGAGCAAAGGGCAGATACGATGGCGGGAATAAAAAGGGAAGAGAAAGAAATATATCGGCAGATGGTCAAATATGCGGGCGGACAGAGCCGCTTTATCCTTCTGGCCCTGGCGGCCGGGGCTTTGTGCGCCGGTTGCGGAGTGGCCGGCTCCGAACTTTTAAGGTATGTTGTGGACGGCCTGATATCGGGGGCTTTGACGGATATAAAACATGTTGTTATGCTGTGTGCGGGTGTCCTGACAGCCGGAGCGGCTTCGTCATGGGCTGCGCAGTATGCATCCGGGAGTGTGGCCACAAAAATGCTGCAACAGGTGAAGGATGACGCGGTTGCCCATATTACCCGGATTACGGCAGAATATATGGCAAAAAAGCATTCAGGGGAGATTTTGTCTCGGCTTACGGATGATGTGAACCGGGTCAGCACATTTGTACAGAACGATTTGATTCTCGTGATCACCAACCCTTTTTTACTCTTGTTTTACATGGTTTACCTGCTGTTGCTAAATCCGCCGCTGCTTTTGATCTCCATAGTACCTACGGTTTTGTGTCTACCTCTGGGGGCGTCTCTGACTACAAAATTCAAGGCCGGCTCAAAGGCCTATATGCAGTACTCCGCCGATGTCATCAGTTCGTCGGCGGATATGATCGGCGGCATGGAAGTGGTTAAAAGTTATTGTCTTTCCGGCGCTCTTTTGGAAAATTACCGGGAAAGTGTGGGAAAAATGACAGACATGGCCATTGGCAACGATAAAAATCAGTATAAAGGGCGGGCGTTTTATATCCTTTCCGGCGCCCTTTCCTCCATTCTCTGCCTGGTGGTGGGGGGATGGCTTTGCCTTCAGGGGAAACTGACCATAGGCAGTCTGGTGGCCTTCTTTTCTCTTCTGCCCAAGATGGTGGAAATCATCAATGACATGGCGAACAGGGTTTTCAACAGCAAAGTGGCCATGGCGGCGGCAGAGAGGGTGCTTGAGATTTTACATACGCCGGCAGAACCCACGGGAACCGCAGTGTCCGGCCAGGAGGGGGCTCCGGCCATAGAATTCAAGGATGTGTGTTTCTCCTACGAGGAAGGGGCTCCCGTGCTGGAAGGTGTCAGCTTTACGGTACCCCGGGGCAAGACGGTGGCTGTGGTAGGAGGCAGCGGGGGAGGAAAAAGCACATTGCTTCGTCTTCTGTGCGGATTTTACCGACCCTGGAGTGGCAGCATCCTGGTAGAAGGGGTCAGGCTGGAGGATTGGGATCTGGAAGCACTGCGTTCCCGCTTTTCATATGTGTCTCAACATGCCTATCTGTTTCCAGTGTCCGTGGGAGAAAATATTGCCATGGGGCGGCCCGGGGCGGGGCAGGAGGCGATTCATGAAGCAGCCCGGGCGGCGGATGCCTCCGACTTTATAAACGGGCTTCCGCAGGGATATGACACCCGGACGGGGGAGAGAGGTTCCCGTCTGTCAGGGGGGCAGGTCCAGCGCGTCTCCATCGCCCGGGCCATCTTGAAGGACGCGCCTATGCTGCTTCTGGACGAGGCTACTTCGGCGCTGGACGCGCAGGCGGAGGCCGATGTACAAAAGGCGCTGGGGCGGCTGGCAGAGGGGCGTACCACTCTGGTGGTGGCACATAGGCTGTCCACCATCAAAAATGCAGATTACATTGTAGTGATGGATCACGGCAGAGTGGCGGAAGTCGGAACCCATAAAGAGTTGATGACAAGGGGCAGGGTCTATCCGAAACTTTATTCCCTGTATGCGGGATGCGGCTTCTGATAATTGTGGAGAGAGAAATCCCGGATTACCACAACAACTCAGACAAAGCAGGTGTTTGGCTGGAGCCAAGTGCCTGTTTTGCAGGAATAGGAAAACATGAATCAAGAAAAAATAACAGCCGCAGGGCTGAAGAAATATCTGTCTTTATTTGAAAAATCCGGAGTATATTGGTTATGCCTGCTGATGCTTCCGGGTACGGATGTGTTTGTGAGTATGGTGAAAGCGCTGTTCTATCAGAACACCATCAATGCGCTGATGGCTTCCGACAGTGAGTTATTCCTCAGATCTTTATGGATGGCAGGGGTATTTCTGGGGGCAAGCATGTCCAGATGCCTCATCACATACATCTATATGTACCAGATCAGGCGGATTATGCAAAGGCTTCGTCTGCGGGTGATGACTCATTTGCATCGTCTGCCCATGCCATACTTTGAGGGACATCATACGGCGGATTCCATACAGAAATTGTGTTTTAATGTGGAAAATATAAAGAATTCTCTGGCCAACGGCCACCAGCGGATAATCAGTCCGCTGCTGATGGGCGGAGCGGCTGTCACAATCATCCTGTGGCTTGATTTACGGATTGGACTTATGGTGATTGTGCTCAGTGTGGTATCAGTGAGGGTGGGCCTTGTTCTTTCCAGACCGCTCCGTGGTATGGCGGTCAGGATACAGGAATTGCTGGCGGTATGTACAGAGAATCTGACGGACATATTGGCAGGGCTTGATATAGTCAAAATGTTTCCGGGGGCCCGGGTTATGATGGGGAAGTACTCAAAGACCAATGCGGATGCAGCGGCCTGCACCATGAAGCGGATTCGCAGAATGTCTGACATACATGCGGTGGAATGGGTGTCCGGCTTTCTATGCAATGTGGTGATTTTGGTGATTGGTGTGTTTATGTCCCATATGGGCCTGGTGGATTTTGGTACTGTGGTTGCCATCCTCAGCCTCCAGGACATGGTATCGTTTTTTCTGGGCAATATAGGAAGCGCATGGGGAACTCTGGCAGACGCGTTGGTTCTTGGGGATCGAATATTTCAGGTTCTGGACCAACCTGTTTGTTCGGAGCATCTCAGCACTCATGGCACACAATGGCAGCAGATTTCATATACAGCCGGAGATATGGGCGCGGGGGAGCGTCTGGCTTCGGAGGAAGAATGTGGAATCGCCATAAAGAACGTCTCATTTTCCTATGACGGTTTGGACAAGGTATTGGACGGCGTGAACATCGCGGTGGGAAGAGGAAAGACGGCGGCGCTTGTGGGGGAGAGCGGAGGGGGTAAGAGCACGGTGGTGAAGCTGCTGCTTGGATTTTATGAGTTGGACAGCGGTTCTATCCGATTGCTTGGGAAACCCCTGGCAGGATATACTTTGGAGGAATTGCGCAGCAATATAGCCTATGTGCCCCAGGATGCCTATCTTTTTTCGATAAGCATCAAAGAAAATATTCGATATGGCAGGTTGGGAGCCAGTGACGAAGAGGTGTTCCGGGCGGCCCGGCGCGCCTATGCCCATGATTTCATCATGGAGTTTCCCAATGGATATGACACGCTGGTGGGAGAACGGGGGGAGAGCCTGTCGGGCGGCCAGCGCCAGCGGATTGCCCTGGCCCGTGCTTTTATCAAGGACGCTCCCATTCTCCTGCTGGATGAGGCTACGTCTGCCCTGGACTTGGAGAGCGAGCAGCTGGTTCAGAAAGGAATTGAGGCGCTTATGGGAGGACGCACCACATTGATTGTGGCCCATAGGCTCTCCACCATTGAGAAAGCGGATACAATTTATGTCATGGCTGGCGGCCGGGTATGTGAGAAGGGCCGACATACCGAACTGATGGAGCAGAAGGGTATGTACAGGAGACTGGTGGATTTGAGTAACGGAAAAGGTAAAAAGGGGAATTTTTGATCTCAATCTGGACATTTTCTCTGAAATATTGTAGCATAGTAGAGAAGTTTTCTTAATCTGCGAAAAAGAGGAAATAGAAGAGGTTTGAGAAAGGATGGAACTATTGAGAGTCGCCATTGTGGAGGATGAGACGCCGCATGCGGAACTGTTAAGGCAACATATAGAAAGCTGGCAGAAACAGCGGGGCATGGAAAATGCCGGATTGGAAGTTATGATCCGGCATTTTTGTCATGCCTCCGCCTTTTTCTTTGCCTGGGAGGATGAGAGTTATGATATGATCTTTCTGGACATTCAGATGCCGGGAATAAATGGTATGGAGACTGCCCGGAAAATCCGGGAAACGGACGGCGAAGTAAAGCTGGTGTTCACTACAGGCATCACAGATTACATGCAGGAGGGGTACGAGGTGGAAGCTGTCAGATACCTGCTCAAGCCCATCAACCGGGAAAAGCTGTGGCAGTGTCTGGACAGGCTGCAGCAGGCGCCGGTTCCTTCTCCGCAGCTGGTATTTCAGACCCTGGAGGCTGTGGTGAAAGTTTCGGAGCAGGAGATAGAGTATTTTGAGGCGAGGGGGCATTACACCATCTGTCATTTGCGGGCAGGAAGGCTTTTGCCGGGACAGGACGGAGTGACGGAAATAAAGCTGCGGGAAAGTTTTAACGCTCTGTGCGAAAGATTGTCCGGGCGTCCCTTTGTGCGCTGTCACCGTTCTTACCTGTGCGGTATCGCGCGGATTCACAGGGTGGAACGCACGGAGATTCTGCTGGAGAGCGGGGGCAGCGTACCCCTAAGCCGCAGGATGTATGAAACGGTGGTAAAGGCGTTTATCGCCTATTTTCGAAGAGAAGGGTGAGCGCAGGCGTTCCGAAAAGGGGACATGTGCGATAGCAACAGATTGGAGCGTGGTTTACATGCGGATCGGTAAAAAGATGGAGCGCAGAATGGCTGCTTATCAGCAGGATCTGATGGAGAAGCACTGCGAGGAAGTGGAGAATATGTACCGCCAGACCAGGGGATGGCGGCATGATTACCGCAATCATATACAGACCATGAAGGCGTATCTGTCTATGGGGAAATACGAGGAACTGGCCTGCTATCTGGATCAGCTGGAGGAGGATTTGTGCCAGGTGGACACGGTGGTCAAGACCGGCAATGTGATGGTAGATGCGGTGCTGAACAGCAAGATATCCGTGGCCCGGTCCAGGGAAATCGACGTGGAGGCCAAGGCAAAAGTGCCTCAGCAGTTGTCCATCGCCGAAGTGGATTTGTGCGTGATTCTGGGCAATCTGCTGGACAATGCCATAGAGGCATGTATGCAGATTCCCCGGGAGGGACAGCGCTTTATCCGCATCTATATCGACGTGCTGCAGGGACAATTGTATCTCTATGTGATCAATGCCGCCATGGGAGGACTGCGGCGGCAGGGCCGCACTTATCTGTCCACCAAGTCCCGGAGGGAGCATGGCTACGGTCTGATGCGGATGGACCGGGTGGTGGAGAAATACCATGGTTATCTGGACCGGCAGGACGAAGAGGGAGTATTTGCCACAGAGGTGCTGCTGCCGCTGGAGGATGCACCCGCTTGATAATTTTCCATTCGTGCATGAAGGAAACCGTTCGTGCGCGAATTTTTTTTGCCCGGAAAATCATGCTATAATTCCCCTATCCGAAGAACACACTGATGCATATGCGGAACTCAAAACAAGAAATAAAACAGCATAAGCCCGTACAACACACTGATGCATATATGGACGCGTAAGCGGCCGGATATGCATCAGTGTGTTGGCAGGGATTATGCGGAACTCTTAATAAGAAAGACGGGATGGATTATGAAAAAGAACAGACAGGAAAATCAGATGGCAGGCAGCAGGGTGATACGGCACAGCATTCCCAGCAATATCATCTTCTGGCTGAAAATCTTCTGGAAATGGGAGCCGGGAGTGGTACTGCTGGCAGGACTGGAAGTGGTTTTGGGGACATTAGTTCCCCTGGTGGGCATCTATCTGCCCAAGCTGGTGCTGGATTTGTTGGCGGGGAATGTGACGGCGGCGGTACTGATCCGTACCCTGGGGCTGTGGGGAATATTGGCAGCTATGCTGTATGGCCTGCGGAACGGAATGAACGGAAAATATTTTCTGCAGAACTCCGTGCGTGCTTATCTTGGGTTGGACATTTTCTTTAAGAGCCTGCGAATATCCTATGAGATTCCGGAGTCCGAGTGGGGCAAGAAGGCATATCAGGAGGCGTTGGGAGTGATGGAGGGGGGCGATTGGTGCGCCAGTTTCAGGACCTTTAGCAGCACCCAGGCAATCCTGCAGAACTTTCTGTGCTTTGCTTTGTATTCCACGGTACTTGGGGTGTTGAATCCCTGGATCCTTTTGGTATTGCTGGCATTATCTCTGCTGAATGTGCTGGTAATCGAGAAAGGGCTGCGCTTTGAGGAATCCATGCGGGAGCGGGAGGCCCAGCACAGCCGGCATTGGAATTATATCCTCTCTGCCATGGGTAATATGACGGCGGCCAAAGATGTGCGGATCTTTGGGATGCATCCCTGGCTGGGCGGCATTCGGGACCGGGCCGTCGGGGAGATGGAGGCAGATAAAATGTCCTATCAGAAATTGCATAATTGGCAGCATGTCATGAATGGACTCATTGACCTGGTGAGGGATCTGGCAGCCTATGGATATTTGATCTACTGTGTGTCTGCGGGGCAGATCGGCGTCAGCGATTTTGTATTGTATTTTGGGGCAGTGACAGGCTTCTCCGGCTTTGTTGCCGGGATGCTGTATCAGGTGGGCAATCTGAAATCCGCCCGCAATGCTACGGACTATTACAGGGCTTATATGGATCTTCCCGAAGAAATATCGGAGGACGCATCGTATTTGCCGGTGGAATCGAAGAAAGATTGCGGATATAGCCTGAATGAAATGCGGAAATCGGAAAAAGAGATGCATATTTGGGAGACTCCCGACATTCGGTTTGAGGACGTGAGTTTTTCCTATAAAAAGGAGGACGGCAGCCCGGGAGAGAAGATTCTGGAACATTTCAATCTGACCATCGCGCCAGGGGAGAAACTGGCCCTGGTGGGGGTGAACGGTGCGGGCAAGACCACTTTGGTCAAATTGCTGTGCGGTCTGTACCAGCCGGATGAGGGTCGTATTTTGGTGAATGGCCGAAGCCGGGCGGAGATGACGCCCCAGGAGTGGTACGGATTGTTGTCTGTGGTGTTTCAGGAGCAGTTGATACTGCCCATCACTATTGCGGAAAATATCTCTTTGCAGCCTCGGGAGGAGACCGATGATGGACGGGCGTGGGATGCGCTGGAGAAAGCGGGCCTGACGGAGACTTTTTCCCGGCAGAAGCTGGACTTGGACACTTTTATGGGAAAAGTCATATCCCCCAGGGGCATCGAACTCTCCGGCGGCCAGCAGCAGAGGCTGACGCTGGCCCGGGCCCTGTACAAGGACGCTCCGGTGCTGGTGCTGGACGAACCCACTGCGGCCCTGGATCCCATAGCGGAGAGTCAGGTCTATGAAAAATATCTGGAACACAGCAGGGGCAAGACTGCCATTTTTATTTCCCACAGGTTGGCCAGTACCCGGTTCTCTGACCGTATCATCCTGCTGAACCAGGGCCGGATTCAGGAGGAGGGCACCCACGAACAGTTGATGGAGCGCGGCGGCGCATATGCTCATATGTATCAGGTACAGAGCAGCTATTATGAGAAGGATGCGGAGCAGAGAAAGCGTGCCGAAGGGATAGGGATACTCTGAAAGAAACAGGAAGGGACATGGAGATGGAGACTGATTTGACAAGCAAACTTTCATTGAGGGAACATATTAAAAACATAAGGAAAGTATTAAGGGTAGTCAGGGATCTGGATAAAACCTTTTTCCTGTACACGGGGCTGAAAGCCCTGCTGGACGCCATGGGGTTGTATGCGGGATTGCTGTTGTCTGTCTATATACTGGACCGGCTGGCAGCAGGGGAAGAGTTTGGGAGCAGTTTTTCGGTGGCGGCATTGACTTGCCTTTTGCTCTTTGGGCTTCGGCTGGGGAGCGGTATACTGCATAACCGGCTGGACGTGCGGTGGGAGATTGTTTATCGCAGATGGGATTCTTTGACGGAAGAAAAGATTCTGCAGATGGACTATGCCAAAATTGATGATCCCAAAACCCGGAAGATGCGGGAGCGCATCTGGCAGGACAATAACTGGGGGGCCGGCATCAATACCATCCGCTGGTATATGGAGGGTGTCATGAGCAGTCTGTTCCGGCTGGCAGGGGCGCTTGTAGTGGGGGCTCCTGTTTTCCTCCACATGATCCGGGGAGGAAGTGTGGTAATCCTGCTTACTCTGCTGGTGATGGCCCTTGTAATGGCGGCGGGGAGTGCCCTGGGCACTTTATATGAAAAGCGTCTGCAGCAGTTCATGATGGGCAAGCCGGAGACGGAGGAAGAGCGAATCCAAAACGCAGGTTTGACCTGGGGCGTAGTTTTTGGATATGACTATAATTATCGGAAAGGCAAGGATTTTCGGCTGTACCACGGATATAACCTGCTGCGTTACTGGACCCTGGAAAAGGAGCTCCGGCGGCGGTCCAAAGTGCGGGAGGCTTCCTTTAACAGCGGAAAAAGCAATTTCTGGGGTAATTTTCCCTCCGGGATCGTGGAGTGCGGCGCTTATCTGATTGTGGCCCTTCTGGCTTTGGGAGGAACCTTGACAGTGGGGTCCGTGATCCGCTTTGCAGGCTGTCTGCGGAATATTTTCAGCGAGTTGTCGGAACTGGCTTTTAAACTGCCCCAGCTGGCTCTGGGAGCCAGGAGGCAGGTCAGCACATTGGAATTCCTTAATATTACGGATGAGATGCACAAGGGAAAGCTGCCGCTGGAGAAGCGTAACGACAATCTGTACAGGATCCGATTTAACGATGTGTCTTTTAAGTATCCCAATGCGGAGCAATATGCCCTGCGGCATATCTCCATGGAACTGAAGGTGGGGGAGAAGCTGGCCATCGTGGGGATGAACGGTTCCGGCAAGACCACCATGATCAAGCTGCTGTGCAGACTGTACGATCCCCAGGAGGGGGAGATTCTGCTCAACGGCGTGGACATCCGCAAGTTCCGGCACGAGGAGTATAGCAGGCTCTTCTCCGTGGTATTTCAGGACTACCAGCTTTTTTCCTTTCCGTTGGGGGAAAATGTGGCGGTATCCGGGGACTATGACGAGACAAGGGTGAAAAAGTGTCTGGAGGGCGCAGGCATGGGAGCGCGGCTGGCAGAACTGGAGCAGGGGATTCACACCTATCTGTATAAGGACTATGAGGACGGAGTGGAACTCTCCGGAGGCGAGGCTCAGAAAGTGGCCATTGCCAGGTCAATTTACAAGACAGCGCCCTTCGTGCTGCTGGATGAACCCACGGCGGCTCTGGATCCTCTGGCAGAGTATGAGATATACAAACGGTTTGACGAGATTGTAGAGGATAAGACGGCCATTTACATTTCACACAGGCTGTCCTCCTGCCGGTTTTGCGACAAGATTGCCGTATTCCACGAGGGCCGGTTGATCCAGCAGGGCACTCATGAGGAATTGGTGGAGGACCGGGCAGGGAAGTATTATGAGATGTGGAACACCCAGGCCCAGTATTATGTGGAGGCTTAACAGACAGAGTTCTGAACCGTAAAAGAGTGCCGCAAGGCAGGAGGTCAACCTGCTTTGCGGCATTTTTTCAGTTTTTGGAAGGATTCGTCACCGGTCCTCCATGGGTACGTATTCCCGATCCTGCCCAATGGACTTGTAGGCGGGACGGATGATCTTGCCGTTGTTGGCCAGTTCCTCCAGACGATGGGCGCTCCATCCGGAGATTCGGGCGATGGCGAAAATGGGAGTGTACAACTCCAGGGGCAGGCCCAGCATATCGTATACAAAGCCGGAGTAGAAGTCCACATTGATGCTGACGCCCTTGTACATCTGGCGCTCCTGCTCGATAATCCGGGGAGCCAGCCGCTCCACCAGGGAGTAGAGCGCGAATTCTTTTTCAAGCCCCTTTTCCTGGGACAACTTCTCCACGAAACTTTTGAACACCACGGCGCGGGGGTCTGACTTGGAATATACCGCATGGCCTACACCGTAGATCAGGCCCGCATGGTCAAAGGCTTCCTTGTGGAGCAGCCGCTTTAAGTAGACGGATACTTCTTCCTCGTCGTTCCAGTCCTTTACCTCCTGCTTCATTTCTTCGAACATTTTTACCACCTTGATATTGGCTCCGCCGTGTCGGGGTCCCTTCAGGGAGCCGATGGCCGCCGCTATGGTGGAGTAGGTATCCGTCAGCGAGGAGGTCACCACATGGGTGGTAAAGGAGGAATTGTTGCCGCCCCCGTGTTCCATATGCAGGATCAGCGCAATGTCCAGGATCTTGGCCTCCAGAGGTGTATAGGAACTGTCCGGGCGCAGGATATGTAAGATGTTCTCGGCGGTGGAAAGTTCCTCCACAGGCTGGTGGATGTACAGGCTGTTGCCGTCGTGGTAATGGCTGTAGGCCTGATAGCCGTAGATGCTCAGCAGCGGGAAGAGACTGATGAGCTGCAGGCATTGGCGCAGTACATTGGGCAGGGAGGTGTCATCCGCTCTGTCGTCGTAGGAGTAGAGGGTCAGCACGCTGCGGGCCAGGGTGTTCATCATGTCCTTGCTGGGAGCCTTCATAATGATGTCCCGCACAAAACTGGTGGGCAGGGTGCGGTATCCCGCCAGCATTTTCTTAAAGCCCTCCAATTCATCGTGATCGGGCAGCTTGTCGAACAACAACAGGTAGGAGGCTTCTTCAAAACCGAAAGCCTCATCCTTCGGCAGCCCTCCCACCAGGTCCTTGACATCGTAGCCTCGGTAGAGCAGACGGCCATGGTCGGGCACCGATACGCCGTTTTCCATTTTGCTGGCCCGCACATCGGAGATATTGGTCAGCCCGGCCAGTACGCCCTTGCCGTTTAAGTCGCGCAGCCCCCGTTTTACCTCATATTTCGTAAAAAGTTCAGTGTCGATAATGCCGGCCTTTTCCGTCATGGCGGCGAGCTTTAATATTTCGGGTGTGATTTCGCAATAGCTGTTGTTATCCATAAGGGATCCTCCTTTCTGAGACGGACGGAGTGAGACCGTCCTGTTGCGGAATTTCAGGTTGGGGTAATATCGCAGGAAAGCCTGCGTTATGCAAGAGAACTATTATGAAAGTCCTGGATTTGGATCTTGGTTTTCATAATACGGATGGTCTTGCGACCCGCCGCCGGGCAGGGCATCATATGATGGGAAGTCGCTATGAGGGCCTTGGTTTCCATAGTTTGAAGGGCCACAGGATTATACCGATGATGGCCGGAAGTATGGTAGACACTGCTGTCATGAGGCTGCCGCTTCCGAATAAGGAGGTCCTGCGGCTGATGACGGGCAACGGAATATATTTACAGTGTAGCATGAGGGGGGGATAAAATGCAAGAAAAAATATGAAATTTAGGTTTTTTTTATAATTATGTTGAGTAATGCCTGGTATTTGAATAAAAATACGATGATAGCAAGAACGGGAAAATAAAAAATTTTTTTAGGGGTACGGACATTGTTGTTTCGAAACAATTCGCAAAAGCGAAAACGTATTGCGAAATTCGCAAATATATAGAAAAATTTCGGAAGTTTCGAGAAAACCCTTCCCAAACGGAAAAACATGTGATACAATCAGCTTAACAAAAATTTCCATGGGAGCGGCAGAAGAAAGCGCTCTCAAATATCTCAAAAGGAGGACAATTTACAAATGGAAGGAAAAGCGACAAAGAATTTGGGTCTCAGGCGTTTCTGGGCGTTTTTTATCACATCTGTGCTGCTTTTTCTGGCTACGGCAGACTGGATTGCGGGAATGCCAATGGTGTATGCGGCCCAGGATCTGGTATTGAAGGTCCATTACCACAGGGAGGACGGCAACTATGACGGTTGGGACGTGTGGCTGTGGGAAATCGGCGGAGACGGGGGCGGCTTTGCCTTTGCCGAGGAAGACGGCGAAATGGTGGCTACGAAAGTGGTGACGCCGGGGGTAACTTCCATAGGCTTTATCGTCCGGACCGCGGATTGGGCAAAGGATGTGGATAAGGACCAGTTTATTGACATCTCCGAAATGGTGTCGGGCACGGTACATATTTATGTGGAGTCCGGTGTGGAGGGATACACCAAGGAGTACGGCGAGGATGCCGTCACAGGGGTGAAACTTTCCAAAGCCAGATACGATCAGGAGACGGGCACCATTACCGTGGAGATGACCGGCGCGGTGGAAGAAGATCTGAAGTCGGCTTTCCGGATTCGGGGAAGCCAGGGAGAGGTGACCATAGCGGAGGCAGTGGAGGGAGAAAAATGGCAGTATATCCTGACACCGGACGCCCCGCTGGAACTCAACAGGGAATACAGGATCACATACGATGGAAATGAGTATAAGCTGACCATGCCCAATATTTTTTCCACTGATTCCTTTGAGGCGGATTATACATACATGGGTGATGATCTGGGCGCCCAGTGGTCCCCTGAGAGCACTCGGTTCCGGGTTTGGGCTCCTACGGCGGAGGAGGTTCTGTTGAATCTCTACGGCAGCGGAACGGAAGGAACCGATGATCTGCTGGAGCAGATTGCCATGACTGCAGATGTGAACGGAACCTGGATTGCGGAAAAAGAGGGAGATATAAACGGTACTTATTATACCTATACGGCGGTGATAAACGGGGAAGAGCGGGAAGCCTGTGATCCCTATGCCAGAACCACCGGAGTGAACGGAAAGAGAGCCATGGTGCTGGACCTGGCCGCCACCAATCCCCAGGGCTGGGACCAGGATGCGGATCCCAATGCAGGCAGCACTTACAACGATGCCATTATCTATGAACTGCATGTGCGGGATCTGTCCTCGGACCCCAGTTCCGGTATTGAGAATGTGGGTAAATTCCTGGGGCTGACGGAGACGGGAACCCGGACGGCGGGAGGCATGGCCACGGGATTGGATCACATCAAGGAACTGGGAGTTACCCATCTGCATCTTCTGCCGGTGTATGACTATGGTTCCGTGGATGAGGCCAATCTGGATAAACCGCAGTTTAACTGGGGATATGATCCGGTAAATTACAATGTGCCGGAGGGTTCCTACTCCACGGATCCCTATAATGGGGAAGTGCGGGTACGGGAGATGAAGCAGATGGTGAAAACGCTTCACGACAACGGCATCAGCGTGATCATGGACGTGGTGTATAACCATGTGCAGAGCGCCGGGGATTTCTGTGTAAACAGGCTTGTGCCGGGATACTTTTCCCGTATGGATGAAAACGGCGCGTATTCCAATGGCTCCGGGTGCGGGAACGACACGGCCTCGGAGCGGAGCATGGTGCGGAAGTATATTGTAGATTCCGTGAAATACTGGGCGGATGAGTACCATATTGACGGTTTCCGTTTTGATCTGGTGGGTCTTCTGGATACAGAGACAGTCAACCAGATCGTGGAGGAGGTACACAGGGACCATCCCAATGTGATTTTCTATGGGGAAGGCTGGACCATGGATACGGCAGTTACCAAGGAGGGCATCACCATGGCCACGCAGCTGAACTCCACGGAGACGCCGGGATTCGCCTATTTCAGCGACACCATCCGGGACGCTCTGAAGGGAAGCGTGTTTGACACTTCTCTGGGATATGTCTCCGGGGCGGAGGGACTGGAAGAGACCATAAAACAATGCTTTATGGGATTGACCGATTGGTGCACCACTCCGGCGCAGACTATCAATTACGCGTCCTGCCACGACAATCTCACCATGATGGACCGGCTCACCAGGTCCGCCTTAAGTTCTTCCAGGGCGGATAAAATTCGGATGAACAATCTGGCGGCGGCCATCTATATGACTTCCGAGGGAATCCCCTTCCTGCAGGCCGGAGAAGAAATGCTCCGCACCAAGATGAAGGCGGACAGTACTTTTGACGAAAACAGCTATGCGTCTCCGGATTATGTCAACAGCCTGAAATGGGAGACGCTGGAAGAGGAAGAATACAAACAGGTCTTTGCGTACTACAAGGGACTGATCGCTTTCCGAAAAGCCCATGGAGCTCTGCGGCTGACAAACGCCCAGGATGTGCAGCAGAATGTGTTCCCGGTGGAGGGACTGCCTGCCAATGTGGTGGCCTTTCAGGTAAACGGAGGTGTGAACGGGGAGACCTCAGAGGGCTTGTTCCTGATCTTTAATCCCAACAATCGGACGGAGGAGATCACTCTGCCGGACGGCGTATGGGATGTGTATGTGAACGGTGAGAAGGCCGGGACGGAAGTGCTGGCTACCATTACCAACGGGAAGGCGTCAGTGGATCCCATCTCCGCATTGGTGCTGGTGAAAGGAACCGGCACAATGATCCGGGAAGAGGAAAACCCGGAGGATAGCGGGAATGTTTCGGCGGAGACAGAAGGAGCGGAAATTCCGGAAATTGCGGAGGACGGCAGTTTTGGCAGCGGCGGCCTGGTGGCGGTGGTATGTATTGTGGCTGTCATCGCTGTGGCAGGAATTGGGTTTGCCGTACTTGGAAAGAAAAAGAAGAACGGAAACAAATAATTGAATAGGCAGATCAATATGTGACAGCCCCCCTTTCTGACGGCACAGGTGAATAACCGATTGCGTCAGAGAGGGGGATGCTGCGCTGTAAGGGGGATACTTGGCCTGGCTGGCTCAGGGTTTTTAAAATAGGGAAAAGTTTCCTGTGAGGTATGGATTTTTATGTATAAAAGAGTTAAAATATATTAATATGCGTACGCGGTCTCAGGGGACTTTGCGGCGCGCAGTGAAGGAGACGGGAAAATGACGGATGTACAGGAAATGTTGAGCAAGGTAGACCATACCCAGTTGAAGGCTTTCTGCACCTGGGAGGATATTTGCAGGCTGTGTCAGGAGGCGGTCAGGCACCACACGGCCAGCGTGTGTATTCCTCCCTGCTATGTGGGGCGGGTAAAGGAAGTCTATGGCGGGCAGCTGAAGATTTGCACGGTGATTGGCTTTCCCCTGGGTTATCAGGTAACGGCGGCCAAAGTCTGCGAGGCCAGGGAGGCCATCGGCCAGGGCTGCGACGAGGTGGATATGGTGATTAATCTCACCGATGTGAAGAACGGACGCTATGATCTGGTGGAAGAGGAGATCCGGCAGGTGAAAGCCGCCTGCGGGGAGCATGTGCTGAAGGTGATCGTGGAAGCCTGCTATCTGACCCGGGAGGAGAAAGTGGCCATGTGCGGGGCTGTAACGGCAGCGGGAGCGGATTATATCAAGACTTCCACCGGCTTTGGCACCGGCGGCGCCACCAGGGAGGATGTGCAGCTTTTCCGGGAACATATCGGCCCGGGCGTGAAGATCAAGGCGGCGGGGGGCGTGTCCACCCTGGAAGATCTGGAAGATTTTATTCGGCTGGGCTGCCAGCGGGTAGGAACCTCCCGCGCCGTAGGACTGGCTGAGGCGTTGAAGGTCTAGCGGATGGGGAACCTGCATCCGCAGGGCAGATGCGGAACGCAAAACAGCATATGCGAAACTATAGTGAGGAGACTTTAATTATGGAAAATAATGTGATTATACAAAGGCTTAAGGCGCTGCGCCGGAAACTGCTTCAGGAGGGGATCGACTACTATCTGATTCCCACTGCGGACTTTCACAATTCGGAGTATGTGAACACTTACTTCACCGTGCGGGAGTATTTCTGCGGTTTTACCGGCTCCAACGGCACCTTGGTGGTGTGGCAGGAGGGGGCGGCTCTGTGGACCGACGGCCGATATTTCATCCAGGCGGAACGGGAACTGGAGGGTACTACGGTGGAACTGATGCGGATGCAGCAGGAGGGGGTACCCACCATCGAGGCATTTTTGAAAAAAGAAATGAAGCAGGGGCAGACCCTGGGATTTGACGGCAGAGTGGTGCCCGTCAGCGAAGGGCAGCGCTATGAGAGGGCGCTGAAAGCCAAGGGGATTCGGCTGGCCTACGACAGGGACATTGCAGGCGGCGTCTGGGAGGACCGCCCTCCTTTGCCCGCAGGGCCGGTGACGGTGCTGCCGGAGGAGATAGCCGGACGGAGCACAGCGGATAAGCTGGCGGATGTGCGGGAAAAAATGGCCCTGGAGGGAGCGGGAAGTTTTCTGCTGAGTAAGCTGGACGATCTGATGTGGTTGTTTAACATCCGGGGATGTGATGTGGAGTGCAATCCGGTAGCTCTTTGTCATGCCTATATCACCGGCCAGGAGGCCCATCTTTTTATCCAGGAGAAAGCGCTGAGCCAGGAAGTGCGGTCCGATTTGGCGGGCAAGCAGATTACCATCCATCCCTATGATTCCGTGGTGGAATTCCTCAAAGCCCTTCCGGAGGGGGGCAAGGTGCTGGTGGACCGCAGGCAGATCAGTTATGCCCTGTATAAAGCCGTGAGCGGGAAGCAGGAAACAGTGGAGGCCAACAACCCCACGGAACTGCTGAAGGCAGTGAAAAACCCGGTGGAACTGGCCAATATGGAGAAGATTTTCCTGAAAGACAGTGTGGCCCTGACAAAATTCATCTGCTGGGTCAAGACCAATATCGGCAAGACGGAGATCACGGAGATCAGCGCCGCGGATTATCTGGAACAACTGCGCCGGGCGATCCCGGAGTTTCTGGACCTGTCTTTCCCCACCATATCTGCCTATGGCCCCAATGCGGCCATGATGCATTATGCGCCCACGCCGGAGAACCAGGCCCTGTGCAAACCGGAGGGAATGCTGCTGGTGGACAGCGGCGGGCAGTATCTGGGAGGTACCACCGATGTGACCCGCACCATCGTATTGGGACCTGTCACCCAGGAGCAGAAGATGCACTATACTTTGGTGGCCGGGGCCATGCTGCAGCTTACCGCAGCCCGGTGGCTCTACGGCTGTACGGGACGCAATCTGGATATCCTGGCCCGGCAGCGTCTGTGGAATATCGGCCTGGACTATCAGTGCGGCACCGGTCACGGGGTGGGATATATTCTGAATGTTCATGAGGGGCCTCAGAATCTGCGCTGGAAATTCGTGGGCGGCCTGGAGGAAGTTCCTTTTGAGGAGGGGATGGACATCACCAATGAGCCGGGCGTCTATATCCAGGACAGCCATGGCATCCGGATTGAGAATGTAATGGTGGCCAGGAACGATCTGAAAAACGAGTATGGCCAGTTCATGCATTTTGAGACCCTGACCTGGGTGCCCATCGACATGGATGCCATTGACGAAAATTATCTGACGGAGGAGCAGCGCGTGCTTCTGTACAGATATCAGAAACAGGTTTACGACAAGGTTTCCCCTTATCTCACTGAGGAGGAAGCGCTGTGGCTGCGCAGGGAGACCAGGGTGGACAGCGAGGTTCTGACACTGGCTTTGGCAAAGGGTGGAAATTTATAAAAACGATATTAAATTTTTGGGGCTTTATTGACTTTTGGCTGAAGGTCTGAGATAATGAGAAGGACTTTTGAGGTTGTACCGGATACCCGGTAAAAATACACTACAAGGAGGACGTATTACATGTCAACAAAAGCGTATTATCCGATTAATGAAATCGGCGCTGGCAAGCCCGGTTTCAGCAAGACCCGTTCCATCATTGAAGCTGCGTTTTACGGCAACAATGTGATTAAGGTCAATACCGTGAGAGAGGCTTATGAACTGGCCAAGAATTCTCCCGGCACCATCGTTACCGATATGCCCGTTTACAGGGCTGAGGAGCAGGGCCTGGAGAAAGATACCAAGGTACTGCTGTTCAACGACGGCGCGGTTACAGGCCGTTATGCCGGTGCACGCAGGATCAAGGGTGAGCCGGGTGTTGACGCCGCCAAGCTGGATAAGGTGGTGATGGATGCGGTTTACAGGACCCGCTGGCTGAATCTGTACCATGCGGAGTGCTATATCGGCCTGGACCCCGAGTTCATGGTAAAGGCTCATCTGTTGATTCCCGAAGGAGAAGAGAACATCCTGTATAACTGGATGCTGAACTTCCAGTACATGTCCGACAAGTATGTGAAGATGTACAAGGAATCCAAGCCCGTAGGCGATGGCAAGGAGCCGGATATCTACATCTTCTCCAATCCCCAGTGGACCCCCGAAGAGGCTCCCGATGTGGATTACAGCTGCCTGAGCGATCCTCTGACCCTGTGCTATTTTGACACCGATCAGAACTGTGCCGCGATTCTGGGCATGAAATATTTCGGAGAGCATAAGAAAGGCACTCTGACCATGGCCTGGGCACTGGCCAACAGAAACGGCTACGCATCCTGCCACGGCGGCCAGAAGGAATATAGCCTGGAGGGCGGCAAGAAGTTTGTGGCTTCCGTATACGGCCTGTCAGGTTCCGGCAAGTCCACTCTCACCCATGCGAAGCATAACGGCAAGTATGACGCTTTCGGCGGCATCAAGGTGCTGCATGATGATGCATTTATCATCAATACGGATACCTGCGCTTCTGTTGCGCTGGAGCCTACTTACTTTGACAAGACGGCGGATTATCCCACCGGCTGCCCGGACAATACGTTCCTGCTCACCGCTCAGAACTGCTCTGCAACCCTGGACGAGGAAGGACATATCCAGCTTGTTACCGAGGATATCAGGAACGGCAACGGCCGTGCCATCAAGTCCAAGCTGTGGAGCCCGAACCGTGTGGATAAGATTGAAGCACCTGTGAACGCGATCTTCTGGATTATGAAGGATCCCACCATTCCTCCTGTAGTGAAGCTGAAAGGCTCCGCTCTGGCATCCGTGATGGGCGCGACTCTGGCCACCAAGACTTCCACCGCAGAGCGTGTGGCAGCTGGCACAGACCTGAATGCGCTGCGCATTGTTCCTTATGCCAACCCCTTCAGGACTTATCCTCTGGTAAATGACTATGAGAAGTTCAAGAAGCTGGTGGAAGAGAAGAATGTGGACTGCTACATTGTAAATACCGGTGACTTCATGGGAACCAAGTGCAAGCCTGCGGATACTCTGGGTATCCTGGAGACCATCGTGGAAGGCAAGGCAAAGTTCGAGCAGTGGGGACCTTTCGAGGATATCGAGATTATGTACGATTGGTCCGGCAAGACCTCCGAGGCTTTCAAGCCCGATCTCACCGACAAGGCTTACACCGAGGCCCTGAAGAATGCCATGCAGAACCGTGTAGATGCAGTGGAAGGCTTTGCTACCAAGAAGGAAGGCTACGACAAGCTGCCTGACGAGGCGCTGGCTGCACTGAAGAAGATCGTTGACGAGGCGGCTTCTCTGTAAGAGAAAGCATATCTGATATGGACGATATTCCCTGCAGATTTGTATACGTAATCCCGATCTGCAGGGGAACAAAAATAATACAATAAAAGAGAAGGGGCTGACCGACAGGTCAGTCCCTTCCTGCATTTGCCTTCTGCATGAAACGAATCGGATGAAAAAGGTTTTGCAAAAGAGGCAATGTTAAATTTCGCTGAAATATTTGGAGAAAAGTTCCGTTCCGTCATAGCTTTGGAATACTATTTTGATGTCGTCCAACACCAGGCCGTAGTCAGATTCAAAGGAATCAAACAGTTTTGGACCCATATCGGAAAAGGCAGAGGCAATCTGGCTTTCAAATATGCGGGTTATATCATCTTGGCCGGTTCCCCCCAGATCCATCTGTTCCGTGGCGGTAAAGTCCATGACCAACACATTGCCTTCCGCATAGAAATCAATGGTAGCGCCCACAGACTCAAACTGCTGATTAATTGCATTAACCAGTGCTTTCTGTTCATCGCTGTTTATCCAGTCTTCCAGGGAGGCGAAAGTCTGGGAAGTGTCACCAGAGGAAGTGCCGTTACCGGAGGGCACGTAATCCTCGGTAAAGTCTATGGAATATAGACTGGTACCGTCCAGATCCAGATAGGTGACGCGGAGTGTGGTTACAGGGAGACCGTAGTTATTCTTATAAGTCCGGATATCATTGATGAATTCCTCGTAGGTCTCATTCAGGGTGGTATCAAAGTAATCGTGAAGTTCCTGGCGGTTGGACTCATCGCTCATGGTCTGGGTGTACTGGTAGGTGTAAATGATAGTATCCGGCTCTTCCACGGAAACGGAGAAAGTCATGTTGAGATTTGCGAACATGGCGTTGATACTATCCTCCAGCACAGTGCGGTCATTGCTGTTGTACCAGTCCGTGAGAGCGGTGGAACTCTTATCCGGGGATTCTTCGGCGGATGTCCCGGAAGAACTCTCGTCCGAGGCACTGTCACTTGATGAGTTGGGGATATCCCTGTCCACAGGGCCGGATACCTGGGGACTGCCGCAGGCGGCCATGCTGAAAGCCAGCGTAAATGAAAGTGCCATTGCTAAAATTTTCTTTTTCATAATTTGCTCCTCCTGATTCTTGACGATATGAAAGCTGTTGTCTTTAATTTCATCGAAAAGTGAACGGTGAAACATCTTGACAAACAGCGTTATTATAGCACAGGATAAAGAGAATAGCAATGCTTTTCGAAGTCTCTTCCATACCTGCAAAATTTTTACAATTTTTTTGACTCCTGGCAAAAATTTCAGTTGCCAAATGTCCATCTATTGGATATAATAAGGTTACCTGGAATGTACGACAACTCTTGTTATTTTTGAACCTACATTTACTTTAAAAGGGATTCCTATATTGCCAAGCGGCTGTCAAGCCTCCACTCGCATGAGGATTGCAGGGGAAGGCAAAAACTTGGTTGCGGTTGCCCACCTAGCGTTGCTAGGAGTCAAAAGGCAAGAGCCGGCATTTCGGGGTACTACGAAGGAAAAGGGCAGTCCTTGGGACTGCCCTTTATATATGTACATAACCAGCGCCAAAGAAAAACCTGATAAGGAGAACCGATCATAGGTCAGAGACGGCCATAGGAAAGGGGAGGGGAAGATTTGCCGGGGAAATTCTGGAAAGAGATGAGCAAGTCGGAACGAATGCAGTTGAAGGCGTTGGTATGCCTGCTGGGAGTGTTTTTGCTGCTTTTGCTGGCGGTGGTAAGTCTGCTGCATGGAGGGGATCATGAGGAGGAGACGCCGCAACAGGACAGCGTGGAGCAGGAACATATACCGGTGGTGGAGCATTTACACAATGTCTGGGTAATGGAGGCCGACGAGCGAGGACTTTTGTGTTATGTGGCAGGGGAGGAGCGCCTGCTGCAGGTGGCGGCTGTGGAAGATCTCGGGCAGAGGGGAACCGCAGGTCAGCCGGGCAGTGCCGGGCAGGGGGGAACCGCAGGTCAGCCGGGCATCGCCTGGCAGCCGGGAACCGTAGGCCAGCCGGGGAGTACCAGACAATCGGGGGGCATGAGCCAGCCGGGCATTGTCGGGCAGCCGGAAAACGGTCTGGAGCAGGGGGACTCGCAGGAAGAGGACTGGGGCACGGAGACATGGTGTCTGCGGGTGAGGGAACAGGTGGCAGACCTGGAACTCACGGACGGCCTGGTCACAGACGTGGAATTGAAGTCTCAGAAAGTCAGCGGCAAGGTGCTGGGGGTGGACCAGGAGGCTGTGTGGCTGGAGGGACAGGGCAGGCTGGAATTCACCCGGGAGGTGCAGGGATATCGTCTGTACCGGGAACTTATGACGGTCACTTACCAGGATCTGCGCATAGGCTATGATTTTGCGGATTTTTGCCTGGAGGAGGGAAAGATCTGCGCCATACTTCTGGCCCGGGAAGAGGCCATGGAGACCATTCGGGTGCTGCTGAAAAACAGCGATTACCAGGGGATCTATCATGACAGGGTGGAACTGACCTGTGACACGGACTACACCGTGCAGGTACTGTCCGCCGCCAATTCCCAGGAGACGGTAACCCTCCATACGGCGGGGGAGCGCATGGAACTGACGGTTCCGGAGGGGGCCCGGCTGGTGGTAAAACCCAAGGTCCGCACAGGAAAAATGATTCTCACGAGCATCCGCCGCAGCCAGGGCATACCGGCTTACCGGGGCAGCCTGGAACTGCTGTGGACAGAAGGGGGAACGGTGCTGATCAACGAATTGCCTCTGGAAGAGTACCTTTACAGTGTGGTGCCCAGTGAGATGCCTGCATCCTATCCCCAGGAGGCGTTGAAAGCCCAGGCCATCTGCGCCCGGACTTATGCATATACTCATATGCAGCGTGCCGGGTATGAGGCGCTGGGAGCGCATGTGGACGACAGTTCTTCTTATCAGGTGTATAATAACATTCTGGAGCAGGAGGAGGCTACTGCCGCAGTGAAGGCCACCTATGGCCAGCTGTTGGTGCGGGAGGACGGCGTGACGCCGGCGGAGACCTATTATTATTCCACTTCCTGGGGATATGGCAGTGATGCCCATGTATGGAAAACCAGTGCGGCAGACAGCTATGGTTACATTGTGCCCAGGCACCTGAGCCGGGGAGAGATGGGCCGGGTGCTGACGGGGACGGCGGTGGAAACCATTGGGGAGGCTGTGGGGCCGGAGGAATTGACCCAAGAAGAGATTTTTGCCGCCGCGATCCGCAGCACGGATCCCGGGGACTTTGAGGCTGACGAGGGATGGTACCGCTGGACTTACACGGTAAAGACATTGGATCCCGGCAGGGTCCTGGAGCGGCTGCAGAATCGTTACGACACCAATGACAGACTGGTGCTGACCAGGGATGGGGAGGACTATGTCAGCAGTCCGATAAAGTCCTTTCAGGAGATTCGGAATCTGACCGTGCTGGCCAGAGGGGCCGGGGGCGTGGCAGATGAATTGCTGATCGAGACGGACCGGGATACATATAAAATAATATCGGAGAATACAATCCGATATGTACTGTGCGACGGAGAGACTCTGGTGCAGCGGCAGGACGGCAGCCAGGTAAACGCAAAAAACCTGCTGCCCAGCGCGTTTTTTACCATAGAGATTGCGAAAGAGGGGGAGACTGTGGTAGGATATAACCTGACTGGCGGCGGTTTTGGCCACGGCGTGGGCATGAGCCAGAACGGGGCCAGATCCATGGCGGCGGAAGGGTACGGCGCCGGGGACATCCTGCGGTTTTTTTATGAAGGATGCACAGTGAAGGAGATATATTATGATGGGGAAGCTGATTAAAATCGGCATACATTTCGGTAATAAGATGAGCGAAAAAAATATCAGTGCCTATGCGGCCAGCACGGCGTTTTTTATATTCCTGTCTCTGGTCCCCATGCTGATGGTGATCTGTACCATGATTCCCTACACGCCGCTGACAGAGGAGAATCTGACCCGGGCTATCACAGAGGTGACTCCGAACCAGATTGACTCCATGGTGACGCAGCTGATTCATGATGTGTACCGCAGGGCGTCCTCCATCCTGCCTCTGGCGGCTTTGGTGATGATCTGGACTGCCGCCAAGGGACTGATGGCCCTGATGAGTGGGCTGAATGCTGTCAATGGCGTACAGGAACGGCGGAATTATTTTGTGGTGCGTTTCATTGCGGCTGTTTATACGGTGGTTATGCTGATTGCCACCGTGATCTCTCTGGTGATTATGGTACTGGGCAGCAAGCTGGTGGATGTGGTGCTGGCCAAGGTGCCTCAACTGGAAGTACTGTTTTCACTGGTGGTAAATCTGCGTTTTATATTTTCCTGGATTGTGCTGACTCTGCTGTTTGCGGCGATATACACATATGTGCCCAGCAAGAAGCTGCGGTTTCGGGAACAGATACCGGGGGCCAGTTTTACGGCTGTGGTGTGGAGTATTTTCTCCTGGGGTTTTTCCATCTATCTGAACCTCAGCGGCTCTTTCAGCATTTACGGCAGCCTGTCCCTGATTATCATTGCCATGATCTGGATGTATTTCTGCATGTATATCATCCTGGTGGGGGCATATTTGAACTGCTTTTTCAATCCCGTGAACAAGGTGCTGGTAGATCGGAAGGGACGGCAGCTGGAGATCCTGGAGGAGTGAAAAACAGGCGCTCCGAAAAGCCGAAAAATATTGACATCTGAGAAAATGTATGATATTTTAAACTCAAAGCAATGATTCTATACATCTGCTATAGGCAATTTATCTTTTCCCGTTTGGGAAGTCGAGACAGATTCTTGCTTTTATTTCACATACTATTTGAATAGAGCAGGAGATTTCGACAGTGAGCGGACTCTTTTGCGGGAGGAGGTAAAATTGGGGAAAAAGGATTTGGCACTCAAATCCTATCTGTCCGACCCGATGCGGTATGCGGACGTCTACAATGGCAGTGTATTTGGTGGAGCACAGATACTGGACGGGGCGCAGCTTGAGGAGGCCGGGACGGCGGTCCTGAAGTCGGAGGGCGATGTGTCGCTGGAGCGGACTTGCGATATGGCCATGCGTCAAAAAACGGAGGGAGGGTTGTTTGCCCTGTGGATATTGGAGAACCAGGAGTATGTGGACTATGGTATGCCAGTGCGGGTTCTGCTGAGGGAGGCGTTGGAGTATGATCGGCAGATACGAGAATTGATGCGGAAGAACGATACCGAATTCAGGGAAAAGGGGCATGAAAAGATCGGGGCAGGAGAGTATCTGTACAAGGTCAGGAAGGGCGATCGGATTCGGCCGGTGGCAACCTTGGTGATTTATTGGGGGAACAGGCCCTGGGATGGACCAAGAAGCCTACACGAGTTGTTGGATTTTGGCAGCGCAAAACCTGGTGCGGCCCGGGAACTCAGAGGGCTGACGCCGGAGTACCCGCTGCACATTTTGGATTTAAATGAGGAAAACGACTATTCCAGCTTTCGGACATCTCTGCGGACAGTGTTTGAACTGTATGCCCGCAGGGCAGACAAGGAACGGTTTCTGGAATATGTGGAATCCCATGATGAGTGCCGTCATCTGGACCAGGAGACTTACAATGTCATAGGACAGATGATCCATTCGGAAATATTACAGAATACAACGGATGCACGGAAGAATGATAAGGAGGAGCGGGATATGTGTCAGGCGATAGACGATTTAATAGAAGACGGAAGAGCGGAAGAAAGGATTTCCATTATAGACAGTATAGTGAAAAAACTGTGCTGTACGTTGGAGGAAGCCTGTGAGGTTGCCGGGATATCCGTACAGGAGTACCAGCAGGCAGTAGGACGACAGGCGTAGGAAAGCCATAAAAGAAAAAAGCGCTTGACATTTTGGAGAGAAGCCTCTAGAATAGTCACAGTGAGAGATACAAAGGCGATGAAGGTGTAAAGTAGGGCGTCATTTTCGCACAGAGAGGGGAAGCCACCGGCTGCGAGCTTTCCTGCGTTCAGATGATTGCATGAATTTCCCACCGGAGCCGCCGGGGTGAATCCTGCTGTCATATGGCAGGTGGTAGTCTTGGCCGCAGACGTGCGTTACACGTATCTGAGAGTCCCGTCCGTATCGGATGGGGAATGTGGGTGGTACCGCGGAAAGAAGAGTTTTCGTCCCATGTACAGGAGACTGTACATGGGACTGTTTTTTTCCGTGAAATACGGGAATGAAAACAGTATATTTCCGGGCAGAGCGGCCGGTTCCCAGCGCCGACAGGGAATATGCGGAATTTTAATGCAGGAGGATATGGAAATGAGCGACAGATTGGCGAACATCAGGCAGGAGATTCTGGATGGCATAAAAGAACGTGCTAATTCCAGGGCGGAGGCATTTGAACTGCGCAAGCAGTTCCTGGATTCCAAGACAGGCAAAATCGGCCAGTTGATGAAGGAGATGAAGAGCATTGCGCCCGAGGAGAGGGCCGGCTTCGGCAAGAGCGTAAATGAACTGAAAGAATGGGCCCAGCAGCGGTTTATGGAACTGGATGAGAAGATGAAGGAGAGGGAACTGCAGCGGCGTTATGAGTCCGAGCGCATTGATGTGACCATGCCTGCCCGGAACGTGGAAACGGGCAACCTGCATCCCGTCACCCAGATTCGCAACCAGCTTATGGATATCTTTGTGGGCATGGGCTTTGAAGTGGCTCAGACCCGGGAGATTGAGAACGACTATTACAACTTTGAGGCTTTGAACATCCCCAAAGATCATCCCGCCAGGGATATGCAGGATACTTTTTATCTGTCACCGGAGTTTTTGCTGGCTACCCAGACCAGTGCGGCTCAGATCCATACCATGGAAAAGAAAAAGCCACCGATCAAAATTGTGGCTGCGCCGGGTAAGGTATTCCGCTCGGATGACGATGCCACCCATTCTCCCATGTTTCATCAGATGGAGGGGCTGGTGGTGGATCGGAAAATTACCCTTTGCGATCTGAAAGGCATGTTGGAACTTTTTGTGAAAAAGATTTTCGGAGAGGATACCACCACCCGGCTGCGTCCTTCCTATTTCCCCTTTACGGAGCCTTCTGTGGAGGTGGATGTGAGTTGCTTTTCCTGCGGCGGCAAGGGCTGCAAACTGTGTAAGGGTACGGGCTGGATTGAACTTCTGGGCGCTGGCATCGTGAATAAGAAGGTGCTGGAAAACTGTGGCATTGATTCGGAACAGTACAGCGGTCTGGCTTTCGGCATCGGCCTGGACCGTACCGCCATGCTGAAATACGGCATCAACAATGTGAAACTTTTGTTTGAGTCCGATCTGCGGGTATTGCGGCAGATTGACGACAATTAAGGGATTGGCGGCCAGGACACGGAAAATAAAGTGGATAACCGTATTTTCCCAGGGCGGCCATAATTCGGCGGCTTCCCCGTGTATTGCCGGGAGAATGCGGAACGAAATCAGGAGGGATAATATGTTAGTACCTTTGAGTTGGCTAAAGGATTATGTGGAGATTGACGTGACACCCCAGGAGTTGGAGGAAAAACTTTTTTCCTGCGGTTTTGAAGTGGAAGAGCTGCACCAAGTGGGAGAGGCAGTCAGTAATGTGGTGGCGGGTCTGGTGGAGACCTGTGAGGCCATTCCCGATACGCATCTGCATGTGTGCCGGGTGAATGCCGGCGGCCATGGCACCTTTCAGGTGTGCTGCGGTGCGGACAATGTGCAGACGGGAGGAAAATATCCGCTGGCGCTGGCTGGGGCCACAGTGTATATGACGGCCAAGGACCACAAGACCGTGGAGGGCGTCATGACGATAAAGAAGGGGAAGCTGCGGGGCTATGAATCCGAGGGAATGCTTTGCTCCGGCGTGGAACTGGGAGTGAGCGAGAACCTGTTCCCCGGCGCAGGCTACAACGGTCTGTTGGTGCTTCCCCAGGACGTGGAGCCCGGAGCGGACGTAAAACCTATCCTGGGTCTTGACGACTGGATTTTTGACATTTCCATCACGGCCAACAGGCCGGACTGCCAGAGCATAATGGGTATTGCCAGGGAGGTGGCAGCGGTGCTGGATAAGCCTTTTCGCATGCCCGCCCTGGATTACACCGAGACGGCGGTGAAGAAGGAGGGTTTCACGGTGACAGTGGATGCCCCGGATCTGTGCCCCCGGTATATCGGTCATTATGTGTATGATGTGCAAATCGGCGAGTCCCCGCAGTGGATGAAGCGCAGGCTGGCGTTGATGGGTCAGGAACCCATCTCCAATATCGTGGATATCACCAATTATGTGCTGCTGGAGATGGGGCAGCCCATGCATGCCTTTGACTTTGATTATCTGGAGGGCAATGTCATTGAGGTGCGCCGGGCCGGTCAGGAAGAGAAGATTACTACCCTGGACGGACAGGAGTATATATTGAATACCAACAATCTGGTGATCTGCGACGGTGTGAAGCCGGTGGCCCTGGCAGGGGTCATGGGAGGGCTGAACTCCGAGATCCGGGAGAGCACCAGGGAAGTCTTGTTCGAGTCGGCGAAATTTGCCCGGGACAATATCCGCAAAACCTCCCGGGGACTGGGAAAACGCACGGATGCCAGCGCCAGATATGAGAAAGGCGTGGATGAGTATTTCACTGTGCACGCCATGGAGCGGGCACTGCATCTGATTCAGGAATTGGGCTGCGGCAAAGTTTCCTCCACTCATATAGATGTGAATACGGGCAACCGCATAGAACCCCGGGAGATGAAAGTAAGCGTCAGGAAGGTGGAGGATGTGCTGGGCATCGAGGTGCCGGTTCAGGAGATTCTGCGGATTATGAAAAACCTGGATTTTGCTCCCACTCTGGAGGGCGATGAACTGACTCTGCAGGTGCCTGCCTACCGGGAGGACATGGAGGATTATCCGGATGTAGCGGAGGAAGTGATCCGCATGTACGGTTATGACCATGTGGTTCCCGCTTTTATGCCCCAGGCCCAGGTGACCATGGGCGGTGTGCCCCGGAATATGCAAAAGGAGATGAAACTCAAGCGGGCGTTATGCGGTGCAGGGGCCTATGAGTGTATCCACTACAGCTTTTTCTCTCCCTCGGATCTGGACCTGCTGCGTCTGCCCCAGGACGCGCCGAAACGCCAGGCCATCCGCATATTGAATCCCATCAACGAGGAGTTGTCTCTGATGCGGACCACTTTGGTTCCTTCCATGTTAAACGCCATTTCCCGGAATCAGAAAAAGGGGATTCTGGAAGGGCGGCTTTACGAGAGCGCCAAGGTGTTTATTCCCCGGTCCCTGCCCTTGGACGAGTACCCGGACGAGCGGGAAACTCTGTGCATCGGCGTATTTGGCGAAGAGGAAAGTTTCTTTACCCTGAAGGGTATGGCAGAGAGAGTGGCGGACACGCTGTTTGCCAGGTTTGACTATGTGCCGGAGACGGAGACCTATCTGCATCCTTACCAGGCGGCTGCCATCTTTTTCGAGGGCAAGAAAGTGGGATGTATGGGCAAGGTGGCTTACGAGGTGGCGGAGCAGCTGGATCTGCGCGCCGATGCCTATGTGCTGGAGATTGACCTGCGCAGCCTGGCCGATGCCTACGACAGACAGGCCGGTTTCACTCCCCTGTCCAGGTTCCCGGAGGAGAGCCGGGATTTGGCGCTGGTGATGGATAAGTCCGTGACCTGTGGCCAGGTGGAGGAGGCCATTCGAAATTCCTGCAGCCATATCAAGTCCATTCGCCTCTTTGATGTATACGAGGGCGGACAGATTGCGGCAGGCAAGAAGAGTATGGCCTTCACCGTGGAATTTACCCCTCGTGAAGAGGCTTTTGAATCGGATGCGGTGGACCGTTTTGTGAAAAAGATCTTAAAGAACCTGAAAAACCAGTTGGATATTGAACTGCGGAGTTAGGATGGATCTGTCGTAGAGGGAATGCTGCGCAGGCAATGTCCATGGGTACAGTAAAAATGCAGATTGTCCGGGCCTGTTTTGGATACCGGGTCATAATATGCCATATTTAACCGGGACAGGCCGAAATATTAATAATAAAAAAGAATCGGAGAGGAGCAGAAGAAATGTTAAAAAAATGTGCATGGGAGAACTATGATGAGAAGCAATTAAAAAAGATGGAGAAATTGAGCAATGAGTACAGGGAATTCCTGGATCGGGGCAAGACCGAGCGGGAGTGCATCGACACCATTGTAAACATGATTGAGGGAGAGGGCTACCGGGAACTGGAGTCTCTGGTTAAATCCGGGGAAACTTTGAAGAAGGGCGACAAGGTGTACAGTGTCTGGATGAATAAATCCATCGTCCTGTTCCGTGTCGGCAAGACGCCTATGACAGAGGGAATAAACATTCTGGGGGCTCATATAGACAGCCCCAGGCTGGATGTAAAGCAGAATCCGCTGTTTGAGGATGGTGACCATACTTTTGCCTATATGGATACCCATTACTACGGCGGTGTGAAGAAATATCAGTGGGTGACGCTTCCGCTGGCCATCCATGGAGTGGTGGTGAAAAAAGACGGAACCACCGTTGAGTTAAATATCGGGGAAAATGAGGACGATCCCGTATTTTTCGTATCCGATCTGCTGATCCATCTGGCCGCCCAGCAGCTTGAGAAATCCGCCGCGAAAGTCATAGAGGGGGAGGCGCTGGATCTGATCGTGGGGTCTCGGCCTCTGGTTCTGGGACAGGAGGAGATGGAGACGGACGAGGGCAAGCAGAAGGCAAAGAATCTGGTGAAGTCCGGGGTGCTGGATATTCTCAAAGAGACATACGATATTGAGGAGGCAGACCTGATCTCCGCGGAACTGGAAGTGGTTCCCGCAGGAAAGGCCAGAGAGGCGGGCTTTGACCGCAGCATGATTCTGGCATACGGGCAGGACGACAGGGTCTGCGCCTTTACCTCCTTAAAGGCCATGCTGGACTTAAAAGGGCATGAGAGAACCGTGTGCTGCATCCTGGTGGATAAGGAAGAGGTGGGATCGGTGGGGGCCACGGGCATGCGCTCCCGTTTCTTTGAGAACGCTGTGGCGGAACTGATGAACCTGACGGGAGAGTACAGCGAGCTGAATCTGCGCAGATGTCTGTCCCGGAGCGCCATGCTTTCTTCCGATGTGAGCGCGGCTTTCGATCCCGGCTACAGAAGCTGTTTTGAATTGCAGAATGCGGCTTTCCTGGGAGGAGGCATGGTATTTAACAAGTTCACCGGCGCCAAAGGAAAGTCCGGTTCCAATGACGCCAACGCGGAGTATATGGCACATCTGCGCCGGGTTATGGACGAGGCCAAGATCCAGTGGCAGACGGCGGAACTGGGTAAGGTGGACGTGGGAGGAGGCGGAACCATCGCTTATATCCTGGCTCTTTATGGTATGAATGTGATTGACAGCGGAGTTCCCGTGCTGAATATGCATGCGCCCTGGGAAGCTACCAGCAAGGCGGATATCTATGAAGCCTACAGGGGATACAAGGCTTTTGCGGAAAATGTGACCATGTGACACACCGCAGGAGGACCACGGGAGAGGGCCTGTGGATATGGAGAAAACAATGGAACTGAAAAAATCAGATTTTTACTTTGACCTGCCCCAGGAGTTGATCGCCCAGGATCCCCTGGAGGACCGCTCTTCCTCCAGGCTCCTGATGCTGGACAGAGACACGGGGCAGACCAGACACGAAATATTTCACAATATTCCCCAATATCTGCGTCCCGGGGATTGTCTGGTACTGAACAATACCAAGGTAATCCCGGCCCGGCTGCTGGGGGAACGGGAAGGTACAGGGGCCCATGTGGAGGTGCTGCTTTTGAAGCGCCGGGAGAAGGATGTGTGGGAAACCCTGGTAAAACCCGGTAAAAAGTGCAGGCCGGGTACAGAACTTATATTTGGAGAAGGCTTGCTGCGGGGACAGGTGCTGGAGACCGTGGAGGAGGGCAACCGACTGATTCGATTTACCTACCAGGGTATCTGGGAAGAGGTGCTGGATCAGTTGGGTGAAATGCCTCTGCCTCCCTATATCACCCACAAGCTGCAGGACAAAAGCCGTTACCAGACCGTTTATGCCAGGTACGAAGGATCGGCGGCGGCACCCACGGCGGGGCTGCATTTTACCAGGGAACTGTTGGAGGCGATCCGGGAGATGGGCGTGGAGATCGCCTATGTGACCCTGCATGTGGGGCTGGGCACCTTTCGGCCGGTGAAGGAAGAAAACGTGCTGGAGCATCATATGCATTCAGAATATTATCAGGTCACCCAGGAGGCGGCACAGCAGATTAATGCCGCCAAGGCTGCCGGGGGCCGGATCATCTGCGTAGGCACCACCAGCTGCCGGACGCTGGAGAGCGCAGCGGATGAGAACGGCCTGGTGCGGCCGGGCTGCGGAGACACGGAGATTTTTATCTACCCAGGTTACCGCTTTAGGGTGCTGGACGGTCTGATTACCAATTTCCATCTGCCGGAATCCACACTGGTGATGCTGGTCAGCGCGCTGGCAGGCCGGGAACGGGTGCTGGCAGCCTATGAGGAAGCCGTCCGTGAGAGATATCGCTTCTTCAGTTTTGGGGATGCGATGTTCGTGATATGAGTAAAAAACGGGGCAGATTATTCTCCAGACTTTGCCGCTGAAAGCAGGACATGAAATGCCCAATCGGATAGATTTGCTACTTTGGGGGCTGGCAGTTTAAAACAATCTGCATATGATACCTTAAAAGAAACGCTATCTCATATGGGAATTTACGGGGGCAGAACTAATATTATGATTAAAGAAAGCAAATATCCAATATTTGAGTTTGATGATAACAAAGTTGCAAAATTAAATCCAACGTCTTTTGTAGACCAATTTTTTGAAACAAACAAGTTAATTATTACTTTTTTCCCTGAAGTTATGAATAAATTAGTAGACGAGGGTAAGATTTTGCTTGAAAGAACGATTGGCGGCGAGAATCCGGTCTTAATATATCGCTTTTTGGACGATGATATTTTGATTACGTTGGGGCAGGTAGGCTGCCCGGCTTGTGCAGGGAATTTAGATCTATTTAATGCCATGGGTATTACCAAGGTTATGTTCTGTGGCGGCGGAGGAGTTCTCGATAAAAATATCGAAGTAGGTCAGGTACTTGTGGTGGAGGGAGCAATTAGGGATGAGGGTTTTTCATACCATTACATAAAACCTTCAAGATGTATCTTCACAAATCCCGAAACTACTGAAAAAATCACGCAGTATTTGGATGATAATGCAATTTCATACATCCGGGGATTGACATGGACAACAGATGCTATATTCAGAGAAACTGCTGACAGAATACTACGGAGGAAAGAAGAAGGTGCAAAAATTGTTGAAATGGAGCAGGCAGGGTGCATTGCCGTTTCACAATTCAGAGGTTTTGAATATGGGGCATTGATATATGGAGGGGATGATGTATCTCAGGACGAGTGGAGCGATAGGGGATGGCGTAGCCGGGAAGGAATTCGCTATGACCTTGTGGCGCTTTGTAAAAAACTGGTTAAAATATTATAGCTGTGAAGGATGTTACAAGGGCAGACGGAAACGTGTTTTGGCAAAATAAAGGCGGCCAGTTGACTCTATCATATGTTTTCCATACTATATGACAGCAAAGAAAATGTGGAATCCGCAAAGGCGCAGTTGGCAAATTCCCGGTACACAGCGTCTTATAACCGAGAGCGGGAAAAGTGATTTTATGGCGTTCCGCAGACGATTGCGGTTCAAATACATGATAGAATTGACAATTCGTAAGGAATCATGTAAAATCTTGTTTAGAATGTATATGGCCTGGAGGATAACTTGAATGGAAGAACGAAGAAAGTGTAAGAGAATGGATATGGAATCCCAGCTTATGGTAAAGCGTCTGGATTCCACGGTGAAACATGCCGTAGTGATAGACTTAATCGATGTATCCAAATCAGGGGTAGGCTTTACCTGCGAGGATTTGCTGGATATCGGCGCCGTATATGAATGTTCTCTGGCTATATGGACCAAGGAAGTAATTCACTGTTTTCTCCGGATTGTGCGGATTGAACTGGATGATTACGCACTCTATCATTATGGAGCCATCTTTATCGGGATGTCCGAGCAGGATGCCCTTCGGATCAGCGTATATGAAAAATTTTCCGAGGCGGATCTGGTGTAAGGGGGGACAGGCGCGGCCGAAAGCCCGCATGGTACAAAGGGGAAGATGTAATTAATGAAAGAGAAAATAGCATTATGTGGTGATAATTGTATTGAGTGCCCAAGATACAATGCGCATACTGAGGAGGAACTAAAAGCAGTTGCAGAATTGTGGCACAAAGTAGGATGGAGAGAGTGTGTTGTATCAAATGAAGAAATCGCCTGCAGTGGTTGTTCTTTACATAAACAATGTACCTATCGATTAGTGGATTGCACAAGAGAGCACAGTGTGTACAAATGTAACCAATGTGATGAGTTTCCGTGCGGAAAGATTAATGCTATGTTAGAGCGTTCTGTTGAGTATAAAAAGAAGTGTAAGGAAGTGTGCTCTGAACAAGAATATATTGTTTTAGAAAAGGCATTTTTTGAAAAAGAGAATAACTTGAAGAAGTAGATAAATTTTAAGCAATGGGAACACTTTTCCTAAAAGGGAAAATTAAAATAGCACCTGCCTGGCAATTAGAAACAGGCAGGTGTATTTTTATAGCTTTTTTTCATGAATAACAAATTGGGGGGTGGACAGCAGTCTTTTGGCGGCGTCCTGGGAAGACTCGTCATAGAACTCGATCCGAAGTACGCCTTCCTCGTACTCTCGGTTGTGGACAATGCCGATATTTTTGATGTTGATATTGTTAAAAGCCAGGGTGGTGGCCACCTGGGCCAGCATGCCGGGCCGGTCGTCTATGTCGATGTTGAAGGAGAACACCCGCTTTATAGGGCCGCTGGAGGCGTTGATAAAGGAGTCACGATATACTCTGGCGCTGTCAAATAGCCGGTACAGCGCTTCTCCCTGACGGTTATCCAGTTCCTCTTTGATCCGGGACAGGGAGTCGATATAGCAGCCCAGCAATTTTGAAATATTTTCGGTGTTGGTCAGGCAGATCTGCTGCCACATGGCGGCGGAGGAAGAGGCAATCCGGGTGATGTCCTTGAAGCCTCCGGCGGCCACCAGTTTCATAATGCCGTCCTGGCTGTCCGAGTCCCGCACCAGGTTTACCAGGGAGGCGGCGATCACATGGGGCAGATGGCTGATCCCGGCGGTGACATAATCGTGCTGCCGATAATCCAGCACCAGAGGGAGGGCGCCCATGGTCTCCACCAGTGCCCGGTATGCTTCCAGCCGCCGGGAGTCGGTCTGGCCGGTGGGAGTCAGGATGTAATAAGCGTTTTCCAGCAGTTTGGCCTTGGAATTTAGGTAGCCGAAACGCTCGCTTCCCGCCATGGGATGGCCCCCGATGAATTGCGCTTCCAGCCCGGCCCGGGCGATATGCTCATGGATATCTGTCTTGACGCTGCCCACATCCGTCAGGGTGCAGGAGGGAGATATTACCTTTTTTACTGCCTCCAGGTTAGCATCGTTTTTTTGTACCGGGGCACACAGAAAGAGATAGTCGCAAGTTGAAAAAGTCTCATCAATCCTTGCTGCGGCCCTGTCTATAACCCCGTCCCCCACAGCAGCTTCCAGTGTGGCGGCATTCACATCATACGCAGTCATGTAGAGTTCCGATATATTCTCCCGCAGGGCCCGGGCGATGGAACCGCCGATCAAACCCAGCCCGATAAAGCCAATATGCAATGCTGCCATGTTATTTTCCTCCTTTATTAAAGTTCCGCATGCTCCCTCCAAGCACACATGCCAGATGCTTCATATCTGGCCGCGAAGCGTCCATACATGAAGCAGTGCGCTTTCCGGGAGCATGCTGTATAAGAAGTTCCGCATGCTCCCTCCAAGCACACATACCAGATGCTGCCTTAATTTAATAAATAGACTATAGCACGTTAAAGCGTGAAACGCAAGGGACAGGGGCGGAAAAGCGATGTTTTTCGGTATCTGTACGGAATGGACAAAAGGGGTACTTTGTGGTATATTTTGTTCAAAAATAATAAAAACACTTGTAAATTTTCCGAACATTTAGTAAAATACACTTATGGGTGTCAGAATATGAAGAACCGGGCTCTGGCAGAATACCCAAATCAGACCTTAATTGGAGGAAAGCATATGAATGTTTACACAACTGACAAGATCCGCAATGTATGTCTATTAGGTCATGGCGGCAGCGGTAAGACCAGCCTGGTTGAGGCGATGGCATACCTGTCCGGCATTACTTCCAGAATGGGTAAAGTAACAGATGGCAATACTGTAAGTGATTATGGAAAAGAAGAGCAGAAGAGGCAGTTTTCCATCAGTACATCCGTCATTCCCATTGAGTGGGAGGGGCATAAGATTAATATTCTGGACACCCCGGGATATTTTGATTTCGTGGGAGAAGTGGAAGAGGCTCTGAGCGCCGCAGGTGCCGCCATTATCGTGGTGAACGGCAAGGCCGGCATTGAGGTGGGCACACTGAAGGCTTGGGAGTTGTGTGAGAAATATAAATTGCCCAGATTCGTGTATGTGTCCAATATGGATGTGGACAACGCATCCTTCCGCCAGGTGGTGGAGGATATGACCAACCTCTTTGGCAAGAAACTGGCCCCCTTCAATCTGCCCATTCGCGAGAATGAGAAATTCGTGGGCTATGTGAATGTGATCACCGAGTCCGGCAACCGCTGGCAGGGTAAGGAAGTGGTTCCCTGCGAGGTGCCGGAGTACAATAAAGCCAATCTGCAGATCTGCCGGGACGCCCTGATGGAGGCGGTGGCTGAGACCAGCGAGGAGATGATGGAGCGCTTCTTCAATGGGGAGACCTTCTCCGAGGCCGAGATCCGCGCGGCACTGCGTACCAATGTGTGCGACGGCAGCATCGTACCCATGACCATGGGGTCCAATATCCTGTGTCAGGGCGTGTTTACTCTGCTGGATGACATCGTGAAATATATGCCCAGCCCGGAGAACCGGGAAGTGGCAGGCATCAATATGAAGACCAACGAGATTTATCATGCTGACTATGATTTCTCCAAGGCAAAGTCTGCCTATATTTGGAAAACCATCGTGGATCCCTTTATCGGCAAGTACTCTCTGATCAAGGTGAATTCCGGCGTGCTCAAGACGGACGATCTGATCTACAATGTGGATAAAGACATCGAGGAGAAGATCGGCAAGCTGTACATAATGCAGGGCAATAAGCCCATGGAAGTCAGCGAACTTCACGCAGGGGATATCGGTGCCCTGGCGAAGCTGACGGCGGCCCGCACCGGCAACAGTCTGTCCACCAAAAACACTACGATTAAGTTCGGTAAATGGGAGATTTCCACGCCCTACACCTATATGCGGTACAAGGCTAAAAACAAGGGAGATATCGACAAGATTTCCCAGGCGCTTCAGAAGATTACCCATGAGGATCTCACGGTAAAAGTGGTCAATGACGCAGAGAATCGCCAGCTTCTTCTGTACGGCATGGGCGATCAGCACCTGGAGATCATCGCCAGCCGCCTGTTGAACGAATACAAGGTGGAGATTGAACTGGATAAGCCCAAGGTGGCTTACCGGGAGACCATCAAAAAGACCTCTGATGTGGAGGCTAAGCACAAGAAGCAGTCCGGCGGACATGGTCAGTACGGCCATGTGAAAATGCGGTTTTCTGCTTCCGGCGATCTGGAGACTCCTTTCCTATTCGAGCAGGAAGTGGTGGGCGGCGCCGTGCCGAAGAACTATTTCCCTGCGGTGGAAAAAGGACTGCAGGAGAGTATGCAGAGAGGGCCTTTGGCGGCATACCCCGTGGTGGGCGTGAAGGCGGTGCTGTATGATGGCTCCTACCATCCGGTGGATTCCTCGGAGATGGCTTTCAAGATGGCAACGATTCAGGCATTTAAGAAAGGCTTTATGGAAGCGGGGCCCGTCTTGCTGGAGCCCATCGCATCCGTGAAAGTGACTGTGCCTGATTCCTTCACCGGTGATATCATGGGCGATCTGAACAAGAGGCGCGGCCGTGTGCTGGGAATGAATCCCACCGCCGCCGGCAAGCAGGTTATCGAAGCGGATGTGCCCATGAGCAGCATGTACGGCTATTGCACGGATCTGCGCTCCATGACCGGCGGACAGGGTGAGTACAGCTATGAGTTTGCCCGTTATGAGCAGGCTCCCAGCGATGTACAGGAGAAGGAAGTGGCAGCCAGAGCGGCCAAGGTGGCGGAGAGCAATTCGGAAGAATAGATTCCGAATGGGGATTCCGGATATCGGCCAACACAGTGCCGCAGGCAGGGCAGGCGGCCCGAGTTTAAAGACTAAAAGAGAATTGGGATGGGGCAGCTTCCCGAAAGGGGGCTGCCCCTTTTTGAATGGGGATTGGGGAGCGTCCCGCATGGCGGGGAGGGGCAGAAAAAACTTGACATCCCCAGGGAATAGGGCTAAAATGAGCCATAACACTAAGAAAAATCTGGAAGAGGGGTAATATTTATGGCAGCACCGTACAACCACCGCGAGGTGGAGCAGAAATGGCAGAAGATCTGGGATGACGAGCAGGCATTTAAGGTCTCTGAGGACTATTCCAAACCCAAATATTATGCGTTGGTAGAGTTTCCCTATCCTTCGGGGGCGGGACTGCATGTGGGACATCCCAGGCCCTATACGGCTCTGGATATCGTGGCCCGCAAGCGCCGCATGCAGGGCTACAATGTGCTGTATCCCATGGGCTTTGACGCTTTCGGGTTACCCACGGAGAACTATGCCATCAAGAACCATATCCACCCCAGGATTGTGACCAAAAATAATGTGGCGCGCTTTAAGGAGCAGCTTCACGCCCTGGGTTATTCCTTTGACTGGGACCGGGAGGTCAACACCACGGACGAGGAATACTATAAGTGGACCCAATGGATCTTTTTAAAGCTGTTCAAGGCGGGGCTGGCCTATAAGTCGGAGATGCCCATTAACTGGTGTACCTCCTGCAAGGTGGGCCTGGCCAACGAAGAGGTGGTAAACGGTGTGTGCGAGCGCTGCGGAAGCCCGGTGGTACGCAAGGTCAAGAGCCAGTGGATGCTGAAGATTACCCAGTATGCGGACAGGCTGATCCAGGATCTGGATAATGTGGACTATGTGGAGCGGGTGAAGGTGTCTCAGAAGAACTGGATCGGCAAGAGCCAGGGCGCGGAGGTGGATTTTTCCATCACGGGCAAGGAAGACAAGCTGCGTGTCTATACCACCAGGCCGGACACGCTGTTTGGCGCCACCTATATGGTGGTGTCTCCGGAACATCCCCTGATTGATAAATATAAAGAGGAGATCGGCAACTATGAGGAACTTTGCGCCTACAGGGAGCAGGCTGCCAAGAAGTCCGATTTCGAGCGCACGGAACTGGCCAAGGACAAGACCGGCGTGCAGATTCAGGGTCTGACCGCTACGAACCCGGTGAACGGAAAGGAGATTCCTATCTGGATCTCGGATTATGTGCTGATGACCTACGGTACCGGAGCCATCATGGCCGTACCCGCTCATGACGAGAGAGACTGGGAATTTGCCAAAAAGTTTGGCCTGCCCATCATTGAGGTGGTGGCCGGAAGCCCGGTTTCCGTACAGGAGCAGGTGTTCTCGGATGTGGCTACGGGCACGCTGGTGAACTCCGAATTTTTAAACGGTCTGTCCGTGGCGGATGCCAAGGAGAAGATCATAGCATTCCTGGAGGAGAAAGGCATCGGGACCAGCAAGACCAACTTCAAACTGCGGGATTGGGTGTTCTCCAGGCAGCGTTACTGGGGGGAGCCTATTCCCATTGTGAAATGTGAAAAGTGCGGATTTGTGCCCATTGACGAGAGTGAGCTGCCCCTGACCCTGCCGGAGGTGGAGTCCTATGAGCCCACCGACAATGGAGAATCCCCGCTGGCGGCCATAACCGACTGGGTGAACACTACCTGTCCCTGCTGCGGCGGCCCGGCCCAACGGGAAACGGACACCATGCCCCAGTGGGCGGGTTCTTCCTGGTATTTCCTGCGGTATATTGATCCTCATAACAGGGAGGCACTGGCCAGCCCGGAGGCACTGAAATACTGGATGCCCGTGGACTGGTACAATGGCGGCATGGAGCATACCACACTGCATCTGCTGTACTCCCGTTTCTGGCATAAATTCCTGTATGACCAGGGAGTGGTTCCCTGCCCGGAACCTTACCAGAAGAGGACCAGCCATGGCATGATTCTGGGGTTGAATCCTCACAGCTTTGTAAACCAGACCCAGGAAGAGCAGAAGCGTCTGCTGGAGCAATACGGCAGCGAAAAAGCGGCTCGTGCGGCTTTGGTGGAAGAGTATGGTGAGATGGCGGAGCATCCCATCGTGAAGATGTCCAAGTCCCTGGGCAATGTGGTGAATCCGGACGAGATCGTGGAGGAGTATGGCGCGGACACCCTGCGCACCTATGAGATGTTTATTGGAGCCTTTGATATGTCCGCCGCCTGGAGCGAAGACGGGGTGAAGGGCTGCCGCAGATTCCTGGAGAGGGTGTGGAAATTGCAGGATATCCTCACAGAGGAAGAGGGATACAGCGCGGAGTTGGAGACCAGGATGCACCAGACCATTAAGAAAGTCAGCGGCGATTACGAGAGCCTGAAATACAACACGGCCATTGCGGCCATGATGGCGCTGATCAACGATATGAACAAGAAGGGGACGGTGACCAGAGGAGAATACAGGACACTCCTGACCCTGCTGAATCCCGTGGCACCCCATATCACCGAAGAACTGTGGCAGATATGCGGCTTTACGGGCAAGATCTATCAGACCTGCTGGCCCGAGTATGAGGAGGCTAAGACCATTGAATCCACTGTGGAAATCGCCATGCAGATCTGCGGCAAGATGCGGGGTACCTTCTCCATTCCCCGGGATCTGGACAAGGAGCAGGTCATTGCCCAGGCTAAAGAGTTGCTGGGAGACAGGCTGACAGGCACGATCGTGAAAGAAATCTATGTGCCGGGCAAGCTGGTAAACATTGTAGTGAAGCCCTAGTATGCCGTGGGCGGCATCTTTGACCGACGACAATGCAGTTTGATGGGAGTTGGGGTAAGAATAGAAAGCAAGAGACTGTTGCGGAAGGGGATTTCCCGATATCCGCAGCAGTCTCTTTTTCAGTGTTCCCTATTGGAGGGGAGCAATTTGGTACAGGAATACCGCCAGAGGGAGTTCTGTGGGGGGCAGCCGCAGCGCTCCGCTGTCCAGGGCGCATTTGCCCAGCAGACCCACCGTGTCAAAAAACAGTGTTTTGCCCACAACATCCGGAATCAGTCCGGCCACGCTCTGGGGGGCATGGGTCAGCAGCAGATTCTGGGCCAGGGAGACCATTTGCCCATATAGATCAGCCATAGCCCGGATCTGGGGTTCCAGCAGAGTTTCCAACTTTGACAGTTCTGCCTGGCTGAAGAGCACATATGCTTCGGAACCGGAGTAAATGGCGCATCTGGCAGTCTCCGCATCTCTTTGGCAATAGCGGTTTTTTGGAGGCAGTATCCCAAAGTTTGCATAAGACGCTGCGTAGTTGTCATCAATGCGGGCATATCCGGCAAAATCCGAGGAAGTATAGGGATTTTCGTTCTCCGAATAGCTGATTCCCATATTGATGCCGGTGGCGTCCCCGTAGAGGGGGTGGTAGGAGTACAGCCTGTTGCCGTACTGGTCAAAGCGGCGGTTTCCCCGATGCATCAGCAGCCAGAACAGCGGCCAGAGCAGCCGTTCCTCCTCCAGGTCTGCGCCGCGGAAGCCGATTTTCCGCAGGGAGGTAAGCTGACTGCGGAGGTGGCCTAAGATATTCGCAAGCGGTTCGGTGCAAAGACAAGTCAGCTTATCGTACAATTCTCCCCTGTATTCTTCCGTTAAGATCACGATATTTGTCTGGTATCGGTCCCTGCCGGAACCGGTTTCTTTTCCGACGGGCAGGACGTTCAGCAGTCCGTATCTGACCAGCAGGTCTGCCTCATTCTCCAGATATGCGGTGGGCACTCCCAGTTCCAGCGCCAGTTCTCCCACCGTCACCGGGGTGTAGTAGGCGCTTAGCAGAATGTTGCCCGGGAGCAATCGGTCAAACAGGCATCGGTATTCCGGGTTGTAGCTGCCGGAAAACAGGGTTTTAAAGGTAAATTTTGAGGGTATATAACTCTTTGTTCCATATTCACGTTCCATTCCGATTCCTTCTTTCAGTAATTTCCTGGTTTTGAACAGGTAGTATTTGGTCATATGCAGGGAGATCCCCAGCTTTTCCGCGGTTTCCTGGCAGGAGAGTCCCTCGAAATAGTAGCAGAGAGTGCATTCCCGATATTCTCTGGACAGAAGGGAAAGCTCCCGGCGCAGCCTGGCAAGCTGCTCCTGTCTGTCCTGTTCCAGGGCCAGTTCCTCTGTGAAATCCTTCTCGGAGGGTATCTGCTCCAGAATATCCGGAGGCAATGGGGCCGGGGCTTGTCTGTCTTTTTTTCGCAGGTATTTTTTGTAAGTGTTTCCGGCAACGGACCAGACGAAGCCATAGAGTGCATCCCTGTCCCGCAGCCGGGAGGCGCTGGAGAGCAGGGCCAGGAGAATATCTCCGGCCAGGTCCTCCGCGTCCTCCCGGTTTGAGACCCGGGAGAGTGCATAGGCGTAGATGGTTTTCATGTTTTCTTCCGCAAACGCGGCAACCTGGTTCTGCTCCATAGGGTTTCTTTCTCCCGTTGATGCTCTGTGTATGACCGTATTCAGGTTACAGGGGAAGAGGCTGTCAAAACAGTCGGAATATGCGCATATTCTGATCCCACGAGCGGTGCTTTCTGACCCGCTCATCTATATAGTACCCGCAACCCGGCGGCGGTGAAAGGATTTTCGCAAATTATTTTTTATCTTTTGCTTTACTCATAATCTGGTCGATTTGGCGCAGTTCTTCCGGGGTGCTGTATTTGCGGATGGCGGCCACCGCGATCTGCAGTTCCTTTGGGGTGAAAGTCAGCCCTTTTTGCTTGGCCTGAGCCATCATGGGCATCAGGAAGGACATCATTTCCTTTTGGGATTTGCCCTGTCCCTGCTGGTAGAGTTGGGAGAGAAAAGCGAGTTTTTCTCTCGGGATACCCTGGACGGAAGGATCTTCCATCCAGTTGGGGATGTCAGTAGTTGGTTCCATATTTGTTCCTCCAATTTTAGTTCCGCATATCTCCTTCCGGCGCACAGTCCATGTGATCCATATAAGGCCGCAGAGCGTCCCTATATGGATCAGAGCACCTGCAGGAGATATGCTGTTTAATAGTTCCGCATATCTTTGCTAGGGGGTGTTGTCCGGGGGCGGGGGGTCCGCAGGCGGGGAATCTCCGGGCTGCATCATGCTCATCATGGACATAAGCTGGGATATGTCAGGCATACCGCCTCCAAACAGACCTCCCAGCCCTGCCGACATCAGATCAGGGTTTATGCCGCCTGCGGCTCCGTCACCGCCATCGCTCCCGGCAGCTTCCGCCCCGGGAAAGGACATCCCTTCCGGAAACATATCCTGGAACATTTTTACCATCTCCATCATTTCCTGATAATGACTCATGGCCTGGAACATGGAGGAAAACTGGTTAAGTTGGTTCCGCTCCCTGGGGCTGCAATAGGGAGTGACTTCCTGACAGAGTCTGCCAGCGTCCAGAGGGCCCTCCTGCGGCATGGGAGAGACAGTAAGCTGCGGGGAACGCTGAAACAGTTCCAGGGTATATTTCAATTCCAGGAACTTGATATAGATTGCAAGCTGCCGCTGCATAGGGCTGTCCACATAAGAAATTAAAACTTTTAACTTCTGGATTTGATTGTTGGTAAATAAGGCGTCAAAGGCGGTCACTTTATCCATCGTTTCCTCTTCCCCGCATATCACAGGAGGCCCTGCGATATTGCGCTAATGCGTATTGAAGCCCGGCCCGGGCTATCGTTCTGCCTGCGGTATTTCCCCCATGCATATATGAATGCGGAACATTCCGACTTGTTTCACGGCAAGCAGGCCCCTCGAAAGGGACCCGCCTCCTGAGTCGTTTCTTAGCAGTTATTGCAGCCGCAGCCGTTATTGCAGCCACAGCCATTGTTGCAGCCGCAGCCATTGCTGAAGCCGCTGCCGCCGCAGAAGCAGGACAGCAGCAGAATCCAGATCAGCCATTCGCAGCCGTTATTATTGTTGTCGCAGCCACAGCCGCAGCCGTTGTTGCCAAAGCCGATGCCGTTTCCGTTTCCGCAGAATAATAAGAGCAGGATGATCCAGCAGCAGTTGCCGCCGCCAAACAGGCTGTTGCCGCAGCCGCAGCCACAGCTGTTATTGCAGCTATTGGTGGAGCAGCCGCAGTTAGTAGCAGTTAAGTCACTCATAATAGTGCCTCCATGTTTTTTTATAGTGTATTGTATGCGCATGGGCCTGTCAAAGTTTCATACGAAAACGGCTCAGGTCAATAATTTTTCAGGCGAACCATGTCGGACGAAAGGGAATTGCCACGAAATATATAACAGACGGTTATGAAAAATATAAATAATATGTATTTGAAGAATAGCTGAGATTATGATATACTGTTTAGAAAAAATAGTCCTTACTGCCGTGAGGGAAGATGCGGGACTTAAAGACAGCAGATTCCCGTAAGGCGCACTGATCCGAATGCGGACGCCGCAGCGGCCGTATGCGGATCAAGGGAAATGTGTGCCGTGAGGGAAGATGCGGGACTTAAATAGGAGGAGACCATGGAACTGAAGATTACCTGCATCCCAGGCGATGGGATCGGCCCGGAAATTGTGGCGGAAGCCAGAAAAGTGCTTGAAAAGGTGGCGCGGAAGTATGGCCACACCATGAATTTCACGGATATACTGATGGGGGGCGCATCCATAGACGTGCACGGCGTACCCCTGACGGAGGAGGCAGTGGCGGCGGCCAGGGCAGCGGACGCAGTGCTGATGGGTTCCATCGGAGGCAACACCACTACTTCCCCCTGGTACAAACTGCCCCCCAACCTGCGCCCGGAGGCAGGGCTGTTGAAAATCCGTAAAGAACTGAACCTTTTTGCCAACCTGCGCCCGGCGGTGCTCTATGACGAACTTGCGGCGGCCTGCCCTCTGAAGGAGGAGATCAGCAGAGCGGGTTTTGACATGATGATCATGCGGGAACTCACCGGGGGCCTGTATTTTGGCGAGCGCAGCACCGTGGAGGAAAACGGTGTGCGCAGGGCCGTTGATACCTTGACTTACGATGAGAACGAGATCCGGCGGATTGCCATCAAGGGTTTTGATATTGCCATGAAACGCCGCAAAAAAGTAACCAGTGTGGACAAGGCCAATGTGCTGGATTCCTCCCGGCTTTGGAGGGCTGTGGTGGAAGAGGTGGCAAAGGACTACCCGGAAGTGACGCTGGAGCACATGCTGGTGGACAACTGCGCCATGCAGCTTGTGAAAGACCCCGCCCAGTTTGATGTAATTCTCACGGAGAACATGTTTGGAGATATTTTATCCGATGAGGCCAGCATGGTAACGGGTTCCATCGGCATGTTGGCCAGCGCCAGCTTAAACGACACGAAGTTTGGCCTGTATGAGCCCAGCGGCGGTTCCGCCCCGGATATTGCGGGTAAGGGCATCGCCAACCCCATCGCCACAATTCTCAGCGCCGCCATGATGCTGCGGTACTCCTTTGATCTGGACAGGGAGGCCGATGCGGTGGAGGCGGCGGTTAAGCAGGTGCTGGCGGAAGGATACAGGACCATTGACATCATGCCCCAGAAGGGCGAGAGCCCTGTGGGGAACATAAACCAGGTGGGCACTGCCCAAATGGGCGATTTGATAGCGGAGAGAATATAGAAACGGCAAATATGTATTCGCCACATTTTCCTGCAAAAAGAGAGTAACGGGTCAAGTGCAAGGAATATACCCGGTGTATATAAGGAAGAGGATCCTATAATTCGGTTTGTTCAGATGAGGAGGAAAGGGATATGATGACAAGCGACAACGCCAGGGCCGGCATGCAGCAGGCACCGGCCAGAAGTCTTTTTAACGCCCTGGGTTTTACCCAGGAGGAGATGAAGAAACCCATGGTGGGCATCGTCAGTTCTTACAATGAGATCGTGCCCGGCCACATGAATATTGACAAGATCGTGGATGCCGTGAAGTTGGGAGTAGCGGAAGCGGGCGGTGTACCCGTGGTGTTTCCTGCCATTGCTGTCTGTGACGGTATCGCCATGGGCCATATCGGCATGAAGTATTCCCTGGTGACCCGGGATCTGATTGCGGATTCCACCGAATGTATGGCCATTGCTCACCAGTTTGACGCTCTGGTGATGGTTCCCAACTGTGATAAGAATGTGCCGGGCCTGCTGATGGCGGCGGCCAGGCTGAATCTTCCCACGGTGTTTGTGTCCGGCGGTCCCATGCTGGCGGGGCATGTGAAAGGGCAGAAGAGAAGCCTGTCCTCCATGTTCGAAGCGGTGGGTTCCTACGCGGCGGGCGCCATGACAGAGGAGGATGTGTGCGAGTTTGAAAACAAGGTTTGTCCCACCTGCGGTTCCTGCTCCGGCATGTACACCGCCAATTCCATGAACTGTCTGACGGAAGCCCTGGGCATGGGCCTGGCGGGCAATGGTACCATCCCTGCGGTGTATTCCGAGCGCATCAAGCTGGCGAAGCATGCGGGTATGGCGGTGATGGAATTGCTGCGGCAGAATATCCGGGCCAGGGATATTATGACCAAAGAGGCTGTTCTGAATGCGCTGACTGTGGATATGGCATTGGGATGTTCCACCAACTCCATGCTGCATCTGCCCGCCATCGCCCATGAGATCGGCTTTGATTTTGACATCAGTTTTGCCAATCCCATCAGTGAAAAAACTCCTAACCTGTGCCATCTGGCTCCGGCGGGTCCCACCTATATGGAGGACTTAAACGAGGCAGGAGGCGTGTACGCGGTGATGAAGGAACTGGCGGATATTGGCCTGCTCCATACGGACTGCATGACCGTCACGGGCAGAACTATAGGGGAAAACATCGTCGGTGCGGTGAACCGTAACCCGGAAGTCATCCGCCCTGTGGAAAATCCCTACAGCAAAACCGGCGGTCTGGCTGTCCTGAAAGGCAATCTGGCCCCGGACGGCTCCGTAGTGAAGCGCTCTGCCGTGGTGGAGGAGATGATGGTACACGAGGGCCCGGCCAGGGTCTTTGACTGTGAAGAAGATGCCATTGCCGCCATCAAGGGGGGCAGGATCGTGGCAGGAGATGTGGTGGTGATCCGCTATGAAGGCCCCAAGGGCGGTCCCGGGATGCGGGAGATGCTCAATCCCACTTCCGCCATCGCGGGTATGGGACTGGGGTCCAGCGTGGCGCTGATCACAGACGGCCGCTTTTCCGGTGCGTCCAGAGGTGCGTCCATCGGCCATGTTTCTCCGGAGGCGGCGGTGGGTGGACCCATTGCCCTGGTGGAGGAGGGGGATATTATCAGCATTGATATTCCCGGCCTGAAGCTGGAAGTCAGGATATCCGAGGAGGAGATGGCCGCCAGAAAGGCAAAATGGCAGCCCAGGCCGCCCAAGGTGACCACCGGCTATCTGGCCCGTTATGAAAAGATGGTGACCAGCGGCAACAGGGGAGCTATTCTGGAACTCGGTTAGAACAATCAAACAGGAAACATACAATAAAGGAGCGGAGAACATGCAGTTGACAGGTTCGGAAATCGTAATCGAATGTCTCAAGGAACAGGGCGTGGACACGGTGTTCGGCTATCCCGGCGGCACGATCCTGAATATCTATGATGCTTTATATAAACACAGCAATGAGATCCGCCATGTGCTGACCAGCCATGAGCAGGGCGCGGCCCATGCGGCGGACGGCTATGCCAGGGCCACGGGCAAAGTGGGTGTCTGTATGGCTACCAGCGGGCCCGGCGCCACCAATCTGGTGACAGGCATCGCCACGGCTTACATGGATTCCGTGCCCATGGTGGCCATCACCGCCAATGTGAACCTGCCCCTGCTGGGCAAGGACACGTTTCAGGAGGTGGATATCGCCGGGGTGACCATGCCCATCACCAAACACGGATACATCGTTAAAAATGTGGAGATTCTTGCGGACACTCTGCGCAAGGCGTTCCATATCGCCCGGAGCGGCCGTCCCGGCCCGGTGCTGGTGGATATCACCAAGGACGTGACGGCGGCGCTGTGCGAATATACCCCGGAGAAGCCCCGGGAGATGGAGCGGGAGAATCTGTTTACATCGGAGCAGATTCAACAGGTGGTGGAACTGATCGGCAAGTCCAGACGCCCCTATATCTATCTGGGCGGCGGAGCGGTGATCTCCGGCGCTTCCCAGGAGGCGGCCCGCTTTGCGGAACTGGTGGACGCTCCGGTTTGCGATACTCTCATGGGCAAGGGTGCTTTCGACGGCAACAGTCCCCGCTATACAGGCATGATCGGTATGCATGGCACCAAGACTTCCAACCTGGGAGTGAGTCAGTGTGATCTGCTGATTGCTCTTGGAGCCCGTTTTTCCGACCGGGTGACGGGTAATCCCAAAAAGTTTGCGGAGGAGGCAAAAATCATCCACATCGACATAGACGCGGCGGAGATCAATAAGAACATACGGGTGGATGCCTCCCTGATCGGAGACTTGAAGGGTGTGCTGGCTGCCATCAATGAAAAGCTGGAACCCCAGTCTCATAAAGAGTGGATGAAACGGATCCAGGACCTGAAGGACAAATATCCTCTGAAATATGACAAAGAAAAACTTTCCTGTCCTTATGTGATAGAGGAGATTGACCGGATCACCAAAGGCGAAGCCATCATCACCACAGATGTGGGCCAGCACCAGATGTGGGCTGCTCAGTATTATCGCTACACCCAGCCCCGTACCTTTCTTTCCTCCGGCGGTCTGGGGACCATGGGCTACGGTCTGGGAGCCTGCATCGGCGCCCAGGTGGGACAGCCTGATAAAATCTGCGTCAATATCGCCGGCGATGGATGCTTCCGCATGAATATGAATGAACTGGCCACCGCCAGCCGTTACAATATTCCCATTATCCAGGTGGTAATCAATAACCATGTGCTGGGAATGGTGCGCCAATGGCAGACATTGTTTTACGGCAAGAGATATTCCCAGACGGTGCTGAACGATAAGGTGGATTTCTGCAAGGTGGCGGAGGGGCTGGGCTGCAGCGCAATCCGGGTGACTTCCCGGGAGGAACTGGCTCCCGCGCTGGAGAAGGCGCTGGCGCTGAAAGCCCCGGTGCTGATCGAGTGTGTGATACCGGAGGACGATAAGGTATTCCCCATGGTGCCCGCCGGTGCGCCTATCAGCGAGGTGTTTGACGGGGATGATCTGTAAGGCGGCCTCTTTCGGATGCTTGGAAAAGCACTGAAAGGATGAATGCCGCATACTAAATAAGGAATAAACTGTGTATCTCGGACTGACAGGGATATACAGGCAGGAATGCCGTGCAGGTTTTGAGTGGCACGGCGTGATGGTGGTTTACAATGAAAAAGATGCTTCGCATATGCCTGCTGACAATTCTCTGCATGACCTTTGTGACGTTGGGCGGTTTTCTGGCTCTAACCTGGTATTACGGCAGGACCTTTGTGGTAAATACCTGGATTAACGGCATATACTGTACCGGCATGACGGTGGAAGAAGTGAACGGTGAACTGGTTCGGTCCGTGGAGATTCCGGAACTGGCCATTATAGACGGGCAGGGGCAGTGTTGGATACTGGATTTGTCCCTGGCAGACTACCGAGTGGATTATACGGAGAGTCTGCAGGCATATCTCAGACACAGGGGCCGGACCTCCTGGCTGAACCCGGAAGAGGAGGCGGAGCAGCATCTGTTTCCGCGAGCCGACTGGGATCGGGAGAAACTGAGAGAGATGGTGGCAGGCATGGATTGGGTGCAGGCCGCCCAGAATCAAAGTGCGGCGGTGGAGATCCGGCCGGGAGAGGAGGGGGCGGCCCCCTATGTTCTCTATGATGGGAAAAGCAACCGGTTGGATGTGGAGCGGCTCTGCGATTATGTACAGCAGTGCGTGGAGAAGGGGATCTATGAAGTGCGGGCGGAGCAGGGAGATTGCTATACAAAGCTGGAGGATACGGCGGAGGATGTCTTGCAGAGACAGCGTTTTGCCGAATTGCAGTCCTTTTGCCAAAGCAATCTGATCTATGACATGGGGGCGGAGCAGATTGAACTGACGCCGGAGATTATGGCTTCCTTCCTGCGGAAAGACAGCGCCGGATGTCCGATTTGGGACCAGGAGGAACTTCTGGTCAGCGCCGGCCAGGTAAAAGAGTGGGTGGAGCAGTTGGCAGAGCAGTATGATACGGCGGATACCACCAGGGAATTCCAGACCACGGAAGGCCGGGTGGTACAGGTGGCCTACAAGACCTACGGGACCCGCCTGGATGTGGAAACGGAAGTGGAATTCCTCACGGAGGAATTGCTCTATGAGAGGGAAGAGCCCCTGGTGCATAAGCCCGCCTATCTGCAGGAAGGGTTTTGCAGGGGCCTGGATGATCTCGGGGATACCTATATCGAGGTGGACATGGGCCAACAGCGCATGTATTATTATCAGGAGGGAGAATGCCTGATCTCTGTGGATGTGGTTACCGGCAACGCCCGCCGGGGATGGGATACTCCCGAGGGAATCAATTATGTCTACAATAAGCAGAAGAACCGGATTCTGCGGGGAGAGGATTATGCCACTCCCGTAAAGTTCTGGATGCCGGTGGTGGGCAATGTGGGGATACACGATGCTGACTGGCGCAAAGAGTTTGGCGGGGAGATTTACAAAACCAACGGTTCCCACGGCTGTATCAACACGCCCCCCAAAGTTATGACCCAACTGTACGAATTGGTGGAGATGGGTACACCGGTGGTGATGTTTTACTGAGACTTAGGCTTTTTTCCCGGGCCGGCGGCGAAAGGTTAATATTTTAACAAAGTAGTTGACTAAAGCGGGATTTGGATATAAAATAAGTGAAACATATGGGACGGCAGATAATGGGCAGCGTTTGGCCCGGCAATCTGCGGGACTCAGATTAAGGAGGAAGAGGTAGTGGCAAGAGTTTATAATTTTTCGGCGGGCCCTGCGGTTTTGCCCGAGGAGGTACTGAAAGAGGCGGCAGAGGAGATGTTGGACTACAGGGGAACCGGTATGTCCGTGATGGAGATGAGCCATCGCTCCAAGGCTTATGAGACGATTATCAAGGAGGCGGAGGCGGATCTTCGGGAACTGATGAACATTCCCGACAACTATAAGGTGCTGTTTTTGCAGGGCGGTGCCAGCCAGCAGTTCGCCATGATTCCCATGAACCTGATGAAAAACAGGGTGGCCGACTATATCGTGACCGGTCAGTGGGCCAAGAAGGCTTACCAGGAAGCCTGCCTTTATGGCAAGGCCAACAAGATCGCCTCATCCGAGGACCAGACCTTTTCCTACATACCCGATTGCTCCGACCTGCCTGTCAGCGAGGATGCGGATTATGTGTATATCTGTGAAAACAACACCATCTATGGAACCAAGTTCAAGACGCTCCCCAATACCAAGGGCAAGACTCTGGTGGCGGATGTGTCAAGCTGCTTTCTGTCCGAGCCTGTGGATGTGAGCAAATACGGCGTGATCTACGGCGGCGTGCAGAAGAACATTGGTCCTGCAGGGGTGGTCATCGTGATCATCCGGGAGGATTTGATTACCGAGGATGTGCTGCCGGGTACGCCCACCATGCTGCAGTATAAAATCCATGCGGACAATGACTCCCTGTATAACACTCCTCCTGCCTACGGTATCTATATCTGCGGCAAGGTGTTCAAGTGGATCAGGAAACAGGGAGGCCTGGAGGCCATGAAGGCCTACAATGAGAAAAAGGCGGCTATTCTGTATGATTTCCTGGATCAGAGCAAACTCTTCAGGGGCACGGTGCGCAAGGAGGATCGCTCCCTGATGAATGTGCCTTTTGTCACAGGCAACGAGGAGTTGGACGCGAAATTTGTCAAGGAAGCCAAGGCAGCAGGCTTTGAAAACCTCAAGGGCCACAGAAGTGTGGGCGGTATGAGAGCTTCCATCTACAATGCCATGCCCATGGAGGGTGTGGAGAAGCTGGTGGAGTTTATGAAAAAGTTTGAGGAGGAGAATGCCTGATGTATCAGATTAATTGCCTGAATCCCATTGCGGATGTGGGATTGAAGAATTTTAGCGATAAATATCAAATTACGGCGGATGTACAGGAGGCTGACGGCATTCTGGTGCGCAGCGCTTCCATGCATGAGATGGAGATACCCGCAGGGCTGCTGGCAGTGGCCCGTGCCGGCGCAGGGGTGAATAATATCCCGCTGGACAAATGTGCGGAAAAGGGCGTGGTGGTATTCAATACCCCCGGCGCCAATGCCAACGGCGTGAAGGAACTGGTGCTAGCCGGAATGCTGCTGGCAGCCCGGGATGTGATCGGCGGCATCGACTGGGTCAGGGCTTCCGCGGACAATGGGGACATTGCCAAGGCGGCGGAGAAGGAGAAGAAGAACTTTGCCGGGACAGAGATCATGGGCAAAAAGCTGGGCGTTATCGGCTTGGGGGCCATCGGTGTGAAGGTGGCCAACGCCGCCGTGTCTCTGGGAATGGATGTATACGGCTATGATCCCTACCTGTCCGTGAACGCCGCCTGGAATCTGAGCCGTTCCGTGAAGCATGTGCTGAATGTGGACGATATCTATGCGGACTGCGACTATATCACCATCCATGTGCCCCTGCTGGATTCCACCAAGGGCATGATCAATGCGGTATCCATCGCCAAGATGAAGGAGGGCGTGGTGCTGCTGAACTTTGCCAGAGATCTTCTGGCCAACGAAAAAGATGTGCTGGAGGGACTGCAGAGCGGAAAGATTGCCCGCTATGTGTCCGATTTTCCCAATCCCACCACGGCGGGCCAGAAGGGATGTATCGTGATTCCTCATCTGGGCGCCAGCACCGAGGAATCCGAGGATAACTGTGCCGTGATGGCCGTGGAAGAGATCATGGATTATCTGGAAAACGGCAATATCCGCAACAGCGTAAACTATCCGGCCTGCGACATGGGCATCTGCTCCAAGGCAGGGCGCGTGGCCATTTTCCACAAGAACATCCCCAACCTGATCACCCAGTTTACCGCCGCGTTCGGTGTGAAGGGCATCAACATCAGCGACATGACCAACAAGTCCAGAGGCGAGGTGGCTTACACTATGATTGATGTGGAGAGCGCGCCCACAGCGGAGATCATCGAGGCGCTGGAGAAGATTGATGGCGTGTTCCGGGTGAGAGTTGTGAAATAAAGGCTGATTCGGAGGAGCTCGAAGAAAATATATAGAGCCATAAAAACAGCTGTATAAAAGAGATTTATACTCTTTTAGGCAGCTGTTTTTATTTGTTTCAAGATACATACATAATATTTTGTCAATTTGCACAACTAACTTGACATAAATCACTTGACAACATAAAATGAAATTGCCAACATTTTTTACTTTGCGATGATCGTCTGTCGGCAGGGAGGCCGGCGGGGAGGGAAGCGAAGAGTTCAAGGAGGAAACAATGAGAAAGCGACGGGGCAATTTCTGGCAAAAAGCCATGGCAGTGCTGCTTGCGGCAGTTCTTTGCGCAGGATTGACGGCGGGAACAGGGGCTGTGGATGCGTGGGCGGCTGAGGAGACGCAGACAGCCTGGTTTAGAACGGCATTCCCGGACTATATAGGAACGCCTACAGGAATTTTCACGGTTTATTTGACAGACGACAATAACAAGATTTATGATCCGGTGGTGGGCGTTCAGGACGGCATAGTGTCTTATGCGGTGACGGGATTGTCCCGCAACCATAATTACTACTGGCTTGTGGATGGAAATAGGGTGGCTTCCTTTAACAATAATGAGCCCGCATACACGATAGAAAAAACTTATTACTCCGTCAATTATATGGATGGCAGCAGCCTCCTGAATAAAAAATACGTTGAATTTGACACAAAAGCGATCCGGCCTGTTCCTGACCCCACAAAGCCTGGGTACACTTTTGCGGGTTGGAGAACGGTCTATGGCGGGAAGGAAGAATTTCCGTTTGACTCCAGGAATATTACGGATACAACCAATATATATGCCGCATGGAGAAGAACGGTTACCAATTCCGCTCTGGATGCCGAACTGTGGAATGCGCTTATCGGTTTGGCTGTGACAAACAGTACCACAGAAGAGGACGTGAGAAAAGAAATAAAAGCATGGATTGACAGTTCTTTTGATATAGATTCCACAGTGACGGTCACGGTTTTTGAGCCGGTCTATGCCGTCAGCGGGATGGCAGGTATGATTAATCTGAATATGTCTGCTACATATAACGGATTTTCGGCCAAGAGGCAAATTACCAAGGCGATCCCCATGCTTCCCACCTTGGAGGAAAAGGGCTGGTCCCTGGACAGTGCGGGGGTATTGGTTATCATCAGCCAGGCGGGGATGGAGGACTGGGCTATTAACGGAAAAACAGACAATAAGGAGCTGGTGAAGGAAGTTCAGATTATGGACGGCGTCACCCGGATCCCGGACAATGCCTTTAGCGGCTGCGGCGGACTGGGGGCTGTCAGCATTCCGGAATCCGTGACGGAAATAGGGAATTCGGCATTTGCGGGAGCCTCCTCTCTGGGAGGAGTCACCTTGCCGTCCAATTTGCAGAGTATAGAGGACGGTGCGTTTTCCGGCTGTACCTCCTTGGAAAAAGTGGTGATGCAGGGGAGCACGCCTCCGGCCATGGGATCTTCGGTTTTTGATGATTGTAAGTTTACCACAGATTCTACGGGCATGGGCGGTATCATAGTGCCCCAGGGCAGCGGGGACGCATATAAGAATCTGGGAGGAGTATTTGGTACACATGTCAAGGAGGAGGCGGAAGCGGGGATCACGGAGGAAACTCTGGGAGACAGGCTTCAGAAAATCCTCGACAATCTGTCTGTATCAAACAGTACCACTCGGGAAGAGGTCAGGGATCAGGTGAAGCGTTCTCTGGATGGGTTTTTTCAGATAGATTCCGTTATAACGGTTTCTTCTTTTAACCTTGTGTATGCAACCTTTGAGAATGAAGGGTTCCTGGAACTTACCGTGTCTGCCGGAAGCGGAAATGTCTTTGCGGAAAGGAGCGCCAGAATTTCTATTTCCAGGCTGCCTCTGCCTCCCCAGGACAAGGGCTGGACGCTGGACAGTGCCGGAAACCTGATCATCACCGGTCAGGCCGGGATGGAGGACTGGGTACAGAACGGAAGGGGAGAGAGCAATCTCTCGGATGTGAAACATGTGCTGATTCAGGATGGGGTCATTACCATTCCGCCCTATGCCTTTTCCGGCTGCGACAATCTGGCCTCCGTTTCTGTTCCCGGCACAGTGACAGATATAGGAGACTCCGCGTTTGCGGGAGCGGTGTCTCTGGAGAAAGTGGAGATGCAGGGCGTTACGCCGCCTGCTGTAGGGTCCGGCGTGTTTGACGACTGTAAATTTGTGACGGATTCCGTGGGGGGAATTCTGGTGCCGCCGGGAAGCGGGGATGCATATAAGCAGGGACTGGGGGGAACTTTGGGCGCATTTGTCACGGAGGGCTCTTTCACTGTTACGGAGGAGGCTCTGCAAAAAAAGCTGCAGCAGATTCTTGCAAATCTGTCTGTATCCAATGATACCACAATGGAAGAAGTCAAAACTACGATAAAGAAGGAGATAGATCAGTATTTTCAGATTAATTCTACCATAACGGTAGCGGGTTTTACCCTGGAGGAGGCGACCATGGAAGGGGAAGGTTTCCTTAAGCTGGCGGTTGTGGCAGGACATGGGGGCATTTCCGTCTCGGCGGAGGAAGCCGTTCTCATTCCTCAGCTTCCGGACAGGGGATGGACTCTGGACCAGGCCGGGAACTTGACCATTACCAATCAGGCGGGCATGGAAGATTGGGTGCAAAACGGCAGGGCGGAAGGGAATTTCCCGAAGGTGAAGGATATCCTGATCGGGAGTGGTGTTACGGCTATCCCGGAGGATGCGTTCAGCGGCTGTGCAGATCTGGTAGCCGTTGTCCTTCCGGATACGGTGGTGAGTATAGGGAATCAGGCCTTCGCCAATGCGTTCTCCCTGGGAGAGATTACTCTTCCGCCGGGTCTGCAGGGCATCGGAGACAATGCGTTTATGAACTGCGGCAATCTGGGGAAAGTGGTGATGCAGGGAACAACGCCGCCCTCTCTTGGCTCTTCCGTCTTTGATCAGTCCAAATTTATGACAGACAGTTCCAAGGGGATCGTGGTTCCCAGCGGCAGCGAGGATGCATACAAGGCGGCCTGGGGAGCGCTGGGAGACTATATTCTGGAAAAGCACACCCACAACTTTGGAGCAGATTGGAAATATGACGAGATGAGTCATTGGCATGAATGTGCCTGCGGCGGAAAAGGGAATGTGTCGTCCCATGGTTGGGGAAATGGGGTAATAGTGAAAGCCCCCACCGCCACGGAAGCGGGATCCATGGAATATAGTTGTTCTCTGTGTCCGGCCGTAAAGACAGAGAACATTCCGGCCACGGGCACAGACCCGTCGGCGCCGGGAGACGGGTCTTCGGGCACAGGAAATAACCCAGGGGGAGATGGTTCGGTTTCGGGAAACAACCCGGGAGGAGAGCCTTCGGTCTCAGGCAACAACCCGGGAGGCAATCCATCCGAACCAGGAGGCAATTCTTCTGAACCGGGAGGCAATCCATCTGAATCGGGAGGCAATTCGGGGAGCAATCCTCCCGGACCGGGCAGTAGCCAGGGGGACAATTCTTCCGGTTCCGGCAATGGTAATTCGGACGGAGGGGGCAGTTCCGATGGCGGAGGCGGCCTGCCGCTGACGGAGACTGCAGGCGATTGGCCTTTGCTTGACACCCTTACCCCCAACAATCCCAGGGACAGGGAACCCAGGACCGCCGATGGGGTTCCGCTGGAAATGTATGCGACTATCGCCATGATTGCGGGATTTTTCTATTTGATACTCCTGTTTCTGGATAGATATGATATAACGGAGGAGGAGAGAAGGGAGTCCCTGGCCCGTCTGGTGAGATGGGCAAAGCGAGGCGGATGGCTCCGCAGGCTGCCGGTGATGGCAGCGCTTTACACCATGCGGCTCTACTATCGAGTAATAGATGGGCAGGCCTCAAAGGGAAGGAAGATCTGATCAAAAGCATAACTGTGTTCCTGGCCGGGAAAGGCTCCCGGCGGGAACGCGGTTTTACAGGCGGCCTGCCTGCTAACGAATCAGGATAGGCATGCCGTTTCCGCCATTCAGGTCCTGAAGTTCCTCTGTAAGTTTTTGCTGGGTGGCGCAGGAAGCCTCGGACTGGATATCCATATACAGAATAAACATATCCTCCAGCGCCATCTGCTTTTCATCTGCGATTTCCTGCAGTATCGGTTTAAGTTTCTCAATCTGTGCGGAAACCTGCACTTTCTGGGGATCAATATCCCCCATTACCTGTTCTGCATAATCATTGATTCTCTTTAAAATAGCACGATTTTCGTCTGTCATTTTCCAGCACTCCTCACAAATTTTTTTCTATTATACCACTTTAACGCTTGTGGTGCATAGTTATTTTTGGTATGATAAAAAGAAAATGGAGGAAAACCATGGCAGATATCAGACCATTTCAGGCATACAGGCCGGCGGCGGGACTTGAATCGGAGATCGCGGCGCTGCCTTATGATGTATATAACAGAGAGGAAGCGGCGGCGGAGGTGAAAAGACACCCCGGCTCTTTTTTAGCCATTGACCGGGCGGAGACTCAGTTTGCTCCGGAGGTGGATACCTATGCGGACTGCGTCTATGAGAAAGCCCATGATCTGTTGTGGCAGTGGATTAGGGAAGGCCGTTTTGTCCGGGAGGACAAGCCCTGCTATTATATCTATGAGCAGATTATGGAGGGGAGGAGCCAGAAAGGCATAGTGGCCTGCGCCTCCATTGATGATTATCAGAACCAGGTGATTAAGAAACATGAGAATACCCGGGCGGACAAGGAGCAGGACAGAATCCACCATGTGGATGTCTGTGAGGCCCAGACAGGCCCCATCTTTCTGGCTTATCGCAGCCAGGCTCCGCTGCGGCAGGTGATTGACCGGATAACGGCGGGGGAAGCCCTGTATGATTTCACTGCCCCGGACGGGATCACCCATCGGGTATGGGTGGTCTGGGAGGAGGATCAGATGGGGATTATCCGGGATACTTTTGCCGGGATGGAACAGATCTATATTGCGGACGGACATCACCGCTGTGCCTCCGCCGTGAAGGTGGGCCTGCGGCGCCGGGAGAACAATTCCGCACACACCGGGGAGGAGGAATATAATTTCTTTCTGTCGGTACTGTTTTCCGCAGAGGAACTTAAGATTCTGGACTATAACCGGGTGGTGAAAGATTTAAACGGGTATGAAAAGGATGCTTTTCTGGAGAAAATAGGGGAAAAATTCATTGTGGAATGTCTGGGGGAAAGTTCTTACAGGCCCCGGAAAAAATATGAGTATGGCATGTATCTGGAGGGAGAATGGTATCGCCTCACGGCCCATGAGGACATTCGAAGCAAGGATGCGGTGGAGGGACTGGACGTGTCCATCTTGCAGGATCATCTGCTGGCTCCCGTTCTGGGCATCGGTGACCCCAAGACGGACAGACGCATTGATTTCGTGGGAGGGATCCGCGGCCTGGAGGAACTGGAGCGGCGGGTGCGGACGGACATGCAGGTGGCGTTTGCCCTGTATCCCACGTCCATCTATGAACTTTTTGACGTGGCAGACGCCGGCAGATTAATGCCCCCTAAGTCCACCTGGTTTGAACCTAAGCTGAGGAGCGGGCTGTTTATACATACCCTGTAAGTCCCCGCGTCCCGGAAGGGGAGTCGGGCGTGCCCGGGAACTGTCCGAGGCGGGGGTCTTGTGAAATCACAGGCAGACAGGATACGGAGAAGTGAAATATGAGTTTCCGGCGGCAGTATGGCATCCGCAGTATGAGGGAACAATGGAGAATATAGAAAAAGCCATACAGAAAGAGGCGACTATGGACAATAAGCTGTATAAACTGATGAACTGGCCGGGGATTGAGGAGATTGTCTACTCCGAATGTGACCATCCTCACGATTTGCTGGGTCCCCATAAGGCAGGCAGCCAGACACTGGTGCAGGCTTTTTACCCGGGAGCGGCGGAGATGACTCTCCGGCTGGTGAAAAGCGGCAGGGAGTACCCCATGGATATGGCGGACGAAGAAGGTTTCTTTGCCGTGCTGGTTCCCGAAAAAGAGATAGGGGCGTACTGCTATAAGGTGGTGGATAGGGACGGAAATACGGTTCAGGTACAGGATCCTTACCACCATGGGCCCTTGATCACGAAAAAGGACACGGAAAAGTTTGACGCAGGCATCCATTACACCATTTACGAAAAACTGGGAGCCCATCCCTGTACCCTGGAGGGGGAGGAGGGAACCTATTTTGCCGTCTGGGCGCCCAATGCCATGCGGGTCAGCGTGGTGGGAGATTTTAACAGCTGGGACGGACGTGCCCATCAGATGCGCCGTCTTTGGGACAGCGGTATCTTTGAACTGTTCATCCCCCAGGTGAAGGAGGGCAGTCTTTACAAATTCGAGATAAAGGCCAGGGGCGGACTGACTTTTCTGAAAGCGGATCCCTATGGCAATGCCTCCCAGCTGCGGCCCGACAATGCTTCGGTGGTGACGGAACTGGGCCGCTTCAAGTGGGAGGACGAGGAGTTTGTACAGGCCCGGGGGCAGTTCCAGGGCGGCAATGCTCCCATCAGCGTCTATGAGATGTACATGGGCTCTTTCCTGGATCCCCGGGAGGGCGAAACATATGCCAATTATCGGGAGATTGCGCCCAAAGTAGTGTCGTATGTAAAGGAAATGGGCTATACCCATGTGGAGTTGATGCCCATCATGGAACATCCTTTTGACGGCTCCTGGGGCTACCAGGTGATCGGTTATTATGCCCCCACTTCCCGGTACGGCAGCCCGGAGGACTTCATGTATTTTGTGAACGAACTGCACAAGGCGGGCATCGGTGTGATCCTGGACTGGGTGCCGGCCCATTTCCCCAGGGATACCCACGGCCTGTCCGGCTTTGACGGCACCTGCCTGTATGAGCACCAGGACCCCCGACAGGGCTTTCATCCTCATTGGGGAACCCTGATCTACAATTACGGCAGGCCCCAGGTGTCCAATTATCTGATCGCCAATGCTCTGTTCTGGGTAGAGAAATTCCACGCGGACGGCATCCGCATGGACGCGGTGGCCAGCATGCTGTATCTGGACTATGGTAAAAATGACGGGGAGTGGGTGGCCAACATGTATGGGGGCAAGGAGAACCTGGAGGCCATGGAGATGATCAAGCACCTGAATTCCGTTCTGAAAAAGCGCAATCCCGGCGTGCTGTCCATTGCGGAGGAGAGTACCGCGTTTCCGCTGATCACCGAGGATCTGGACAAAGGCGGTCTGGGATTTGATCTGAAGTGGAATATGGGTTATATGAATGATTATCTGGGGTATATCCGAATGGATCCCTATTTCCGCAGCCATCATCACGGAGAACTGACCTTCAGCATGATCTATGCCTATAGTGAGAAGTTCCAGCTGGTGTTCTCTCATGATGAGGTGGTGCACGGCAAGGCCACCATGGCGGGCAAGATGCCCGGCACCAGAGAGGAAAAGCTGGCCAATCTGCGGCTGACCTACGCCTATATGATGACCCATCCCGGCAAGAAGCTGTTGTTCATGGGCCAGGAGCTGGGGGAATTTGACGAGTGGAACGAGAATCGCCGGGTGCAGTGGGAACTGCTGGAGGTGCCGGAGCACAAGGGCGTGGCGGAACTGTATAAGGATCTGAACCATTTGTACCGCAGGGAGACGGCGCTCCATGAACTGGACCAGGACCCTTCCGGTTTTGCCTGGCTCAATGCCATTTCCGGCAATGACTGCTATCTGAGTTTTCTTCGGAAGGGCAGTGATGCTGCCGATATGCTGCTGGTGGTGGCAAACTTTGCGGGCGTGGCCCAGGAAATCCGCACGGGCGTGCCTTTTGACGGCAAATATAAGGAAATATTTAATACGGACGAAACCATATACGGCGGCACAGGAGTGGTGAATAAGCGGGCTCTGGCGGCGGAGGATATGGAGTGGGACGAACAGGCCGTGTCTATCAGCGTGAAGCTGGCGCCTCTGTCTCTGAGTATTCTGCGTTTTGAGCCCTACTCCGAGGAGGAACTGAACCGGGTGATCGAGGAGCGGGTGCGCAGGAAGCTGGCGCTGATCAAGGAGAAAACCCCCAAGAAAGCCACGAAGCAGACTGCTGCCGGGAGTAAGAAAAGCGAAAAGAAGAGCGAAAAGAAGAGCGAAAAGAAGAGCGAAAAGAAGAGCGAAAAGAAGAGCGAAAAGAAGAGCGAAAAGAAGAGCGGGAAAGCCGTATCCCAATAGAAGGGAGTGTTTAATCAATGCATTTGGAATGGATAGTCTCCCCAGCGTCCCAACAGACGCCGGTGCTGGATCCTAATGCCATAGAACAATTTATATCCGGCCTTCCGGAAAAAGCCCTGCGCATGGGTTTGCGTGTCCTGCTGGCCCTGGTGGTATTTCTGCTGGGAGTGCAGTTGATCAAGCTGGCCCGCAGGATTGTGAGAAGGTCCCTGGAGCGGGGCAAGGTGGATGTGGGAGTGAGGCAGTTTACCGACTCTTTTCTCAAGGCGGTGCTGTATATCCTGCTGGTATTTATGATCGCCGGAGGATTTGGTGTGGACGCGGCCAGCGTGGTGGCCCTGCTGGGTTCTGCGGGCGTGGCCATCGGTCTGGCGGTGCAGGGAAGCCTGTCTAATCTGGCGGGAGGGGTGCTGATCCTGATTCTGAAACCATTCCTGGTGGGGGACTATATCATTGAAGGGGGCGGCAAGGAGGGTACGGTGACGGAGATTCAGCTATTTTACACCAGGCTGCTGACCCCGGACAATCGGACCGTAATATTGCCCAACGGGGCTCTGGCCAACGGAAGCCTGGTGAATGTGACTGCGGACAAATACCGTCGGTGTGACATTTCCGTGGGCATTTCCTATCAATCCGATCTCCAGACGGCCCGGGAGGCCCTGATGGGAATGCTGGAAGCCGACCCGGCGGTGCTGAAAGACAGGGACATGCGGGTGGTGGTGGATGCGTTGGGGGAAAGCGCCATACAGCTGATCGTCCGCTGTTGGTTTACCAACGAGGAATACTGGGACGGGCGCTACCGCCTGACGGAAGGGATTAAAACCGTCCTGGACCGGGCTGGTATTCAGATCCCATATCCTCAGTTGGACGTTCATGTCTTGGGACATAAGGGAAATAAGGAATTGTAAACGACTTATTCCCGGCTAGACGGAACTTGAGCAGGAGAATTGCAATATGCATTATGATTATCTGGTGGTGGGATCGGGCCTGTATGGCTCGGTCTTTGCCCATGAGGCCAAAGCCCGGGGCAAATCTGTGCTGGTGGTGGACAAGAGGCCCAATGTGGCGGGCAATATTTATACGGAAGAGGTGGAGGGAATTCCCGTACACAAATACGGCGCTCATATATTCCATACCAACAACAGGCGGGTATGGAACTATATTACCCGGTTTGCGCAGTTCAATCGCTTCACCAATTCCCCTATTGCCAATTATAAGGGGGAATTGTACTCTCTGCCATTCAATATGTATACTTTTAACAAAATGTGGGGGGTGGCGACACCCCAGGAGGCGGCGGCCAGGATCGAGCAGCAGAAGCGGGAGGCGGGCATCACTGAGCCTGGGAATCTGGAGGAACAGGCCATCTCCCTGGTGGGCCGGGATATTTTTGAGAAATTGGTGAAGGGCTATACGGAGAAACAGTGGGGCCGGGACTGCAGGGAACTTCCCCCGTTTATTATCAGGCGGCTTCCGGTGCGGTTCACTTTTGACAACAATTATTTTGATGCTGCTTATCAGGGGATTCCCGTAGAGGGTTATACCAGGCTGGTGGAGAATCTGCTGGAGGGGATCGAGGTGCGTCTGAACACGGATTACCTGAAAGGCCGGGAAGAGTTGGATGATTTGGCGGACAAGGTGATCTATACCGGGCCCATAGACCAATTCTACGGCTACAGGCTGGGGGCGCTGGAGTACCGTTCCGTTCGCTTTGAGACGGAAGTGCTGGACATACCCAATTTCCAGGGCAACGCGGCGGTGAATTACACGGATCGGGAGACGCCCTGGACCCGGATTATCGAACACAAGTGGTTTGTGTTCGGCAGGGACAAAGGGGGAAAAGAATTCCCGGGAACGGTAATCAGTCGAGAGTACAGTTCGGAGTGGAAACCGGGAGACGAACCCTATTATCCGGTGAATGATGAGAAAAACAGCGCATTGTATGAGGCGTACAGAAAACTGGCCGACGAAGAGAAGAAGGTGTTTTTCGGCGGAAGGCTGGGAGAATACAAGTACTATGATATGGATGCGGTGATTGCGGCGGCGTTGGAGTTCTGCGACAGAGAACTGCCGTAAGCAAACTCAGCAGTATGGATTGTTTTGCCGGCGGAGCATTTGATCGGCTGATAGACTGCAATTCAATAGGAAGAGAGACTATGATGCGGAATAATCGGCGAGTGGTCTCTCTTTTTTCGAAAACAAAGCGGTGGTTTGAACGTATAATATGAGATAAAAAAGAAGGCTATCACGCGACTGAATAAATCAGCCGGTTTGATAACCTTCTTTATCAGCTGAAAATGGGACTCGAACCCACGACCCCTTCATTACGAGTGAAGTGCTCTACCAACTGAGCTATTTCAGCACTGAAATTTATTATATCGGGTAACAGGAAAAAATGCAACAGTTTTTTTCTTTTTTTGTATTGTTTTTTGGAGACAAAATGTAGGGCATTTGCTATAATATATTTGCTGCTTTGGTTGGATGAATTCGTTTGCGCGGAGGGATTAGAAAATGAGTTTGGACATTGTTATAAGAGAGATTGAATGTAAGGATTATGAATCCGTAGCGGCAATTTGGCGTGATGTGCTGGGTATTTTGACAGCGACGGATGAGAATGTTATTGGAACATATGAAAAGATGAAGAACGACAATCGCTACTGCACATTTGTCGCCGATATAAACGGTGCGGTTGTTGGCTTTGCCACGATCGTTGAAACTTTAGCGATCGATCATCCCAATGGGTATATTAAGATGAACGGACTGGCCGTTTTGCCTGCGTTTCAACACCGCGGGATCGGCACAATGCTGATGGTACATGTGGAGAAACTGGCGGAAGAGCGAAATGCTTCGGTTATTGGGCTTGCGTCAGGTTTCCAGCGAACAGGCGCACATCGGTTTTATGAGCATCTGGGTTATCAAAAATCGTCGTTTTGGTTCCGTAAAAATATGGAGTAGCTTTTTACATATAGGGGGAAAAATGGACACGCTTTTAAGTTTTAAAGAAGCCCTCCCGGATCCTGTAGGTGCTGTGAATTACCCGGGGGAGGATTTCGAGGTAGAATTTGATGTTGTGACCCTGGCAGAGCCGTCTGCAGACGGCAGAGGGCGGGAGATTGCGGAGAATCTGGAGGAGATTGAAGGACGCATCACAGCCGGCAAAGAGCGGGTTCGTGCATTGGACAGCGAGATAGACCGGCTTACCAACCATGCGGATGGTCTGGATTATATGGTGGCGGTGGCCAGCGGCATCATCGCAGGGGTAATCGACTCTGTGTGGGTAGGGGAATTTTCCATTGACAGAGCCAACTCCTGGGGGGACGAAAAGGTGAACCACTTTGTGGTGAAGGTGGCGCAGTCCAGGGGATACAAGGGAGAGGATCTGGAGGGAGCCATAAGATATCTGGAGGGGAACTATGGCCTGGCCAGCGACAGTATGACGCCGGATTTCGGCGGGGGCAGGCAGCATCATCTGCGGGATTTTTCTCATCATCCCACGCCCTGCGGCCTGTTGTTTTCCCTGCTGACACAGTTTACGGGAAAGGCGTATGGCACGGATACCAAGGGGATGTTCATGGTCTGTGAGATCGTGGACAGGCGCATGATCGGGAGAGATATTCCTCAAAAGATCCTGTTCGGAGTGGTGTATTGGGTTTTCCACATGGTGAGTGATATGGCGGGATCCAGTGCCAATGCCGGAGCCGGAACCGGGCTGCCGGGGCCGTTGGTCTCCATGCTAAAAGAATTGTCGGTGCTGCCTTTCTTTAAAAATATAGATATAAATGACATGCAGCTTTCTGTCTGGATATCCAAGCTGTTTAACGGTACGCTGCTGGCAAGGCGGGATGAGGCGGGGAAGATCACGGAAAAGGTGAAGTTTGATCTGCGGACGGAGATTGGGGTGGCTCATGAACTGGGGAGACAGGCCCTTCCCGTGGTTATAAACGAATGCATTGTGCGGGGCTTTTATTTTATCCGACGGTTTTTCTTTGAACTGCGGGACAAAAAAGTCCGTGGTTTTAAGGATTTGGGGCAGATTGACTGGCAAAAAACGCTGCCCGCCGGAAACCGTACCATTGTCCGTATGCTTACCATCTCCACAGGCACTTTTACCGCTATAGATCTGGCTGACGCGGCAGTGCGTTCCGCCGTTAAATCCGGGGGAGTGGCGGCGCCCGCGTTTCTGGCCAATATGGTCCTGCGGGTGAATTTTGTGGGTATTGGAAGATTTGTGGTGGCCCTGGGCACGGACGTGGGGATGGGGATCAGGCGCAGCAGGCTGAGAAACGAGAGAATGCGCCTGCATACGGAACTGATTGCCCTGAGCAGCGCCAAAGTCTTTTACCGGCAGGCAGATATGTGGATTGCGGCGGAGAGTGCGGGGGCGGCTATAGAAAAAGCATATGACATGATGGAGAAAACCACGGCTTTCTGGATGGATTCCATGCGGGAGATGGAAGAAAATCTGGATAAAATAGGCCGGTATGCTCCGGAGGCCGGGAAGAAAAACGCCGGTTTGCTGGAGGAAATCGAGGATATCCTTACTTGGGGATAAGGCATGATACATACATATGGGAAAGGAGAAAACACGAAAATGGATGAATTACGGACTTTTGATGTGAAAGAGGAGGAGATTCCCTCTATTATTACTTCACAGTTCAAGGAGATTGCCAATTTGCAGAAGAGCGTGGAGCAGGCCATGAAAAAGGCCGAGGAGGCGAAGGAGTCAGCGGACAGGGCCTACAGTCACTCCGCGGGCCTGTTCCAGAAGCGCAATGCCATCGAATCCCTGCAGAGCGCGGCGGTGAACCTGGCCGATTCACAGGTCAGCGCGGCAGAGGCACAGAAGCTGTCCTTTGTGTATCAGGAGAAACTGGGAAAGATTACCCAATATTTGTTTGGTCTGGGTGTGGCTAATCTGGCAGCCAACCGTTCCGTGGTGCGGGAACTGGAACTGAAGCTGAAAGGGGCTTCGGAGAAGGAACTGGGCGATCTGGCAAGGCAGGAAATCGTCAATGTCATTAAACAGCTCAAGGCCCAGGAAGACATTATGAACAAGCAGAATGAACTTTCCCTGAAAATGAGGCAGCATGAGCAGAGACTGAGTCAGCAGGAGAACACGGAGAAGGAATATGGCAAGATGCTGGCGGAGAACGCGGAGCGGGATGCGAAGCAGGATCGCCTGATTGCGGAACAGGCGGCAAAGGACGCGGAACATGATCGGTTATTGGCGGAGAACGCGGAGCGGGATGCGGAGCAGGACCGTCTGCTGGCAGAACAGGCGGCAAAGGATGCGGAACATGATCGGTTGTTGGCAGAGCAGGCGGCAAAGGATGCGGAACACGACCGTCTGTTGGCGGAGAACGCGGAGCGGGATGCGGAGCAGGATCGTTTGATTGCGGAACAGGCGGCAAAGGATGCGGAACACGACCGTCTGTTGGCGGAGAACGCGGAGCGGGATGCGGAGCAGGACCGTCTGCTGGCGGAGCAGGCGGCAAAGGATGCGGAACATGATCGGTTGTTGGCAGAGAATGCCCAGAGGGACGAGGAACAGGACCGTCTGATCGCGGAACAGGCGGCGAAGGATCAGGAACACGACCGTCTGCTGGCGGAAAATGCCCGAAGGGATGCGGAGCAGGACCGCCTGATCGCGGAACAGGCAGCGAAGGACGCGGAGCACGACCGTCTGCTGGCGGAAAATGCCCGGAGGGATGCGGAGCAGGACCGCCTGATCGCGGAACAGGCGGCGAAGGACGCGGAGCACGACCGTCTGCTGGCGGAAAATGCCCGGAGGGATGCGGAACAGGACCGTCTGATCGCGGAACAGGCAGCGAAGGATGCGGAGCACGACCGTCTGTTGGCGGAGAACGCTGAAAGGGATGCGGAACAAGATCGTATGATCTCGGAACAAGCGGCGAAGGACCGGGAACATGACCGTCTGATCGCGGAGAATGCCGCAGAGATTGCAGAGATCAGGAAAGCCCTTGAAGAGCTTCAGACGGAAAAAGAGAAATTGGAAAGGCAGTTACAGGCGAAAACAGACAAGTCTGCAACGGTCATATCTTTTATTCTGGCAGCTGCCGGCATACTGGCGGCATGTATCCAATTTTTTCTCTGACTTTTTTACTTTACAGAGTTAAATGATTGAAGTATAATAGAGATGTTACGATTCACAGCATATCCGGGGTCCTGCGTAAGCCAGGCCCCGGATATGCGGAAAAGAGGAAAGCATGAAACAGTTAATGTTAGGAAACAAGGCGTTGGCCCGGGGCCTCTATGAGGCGGGCTGCAGCGTGGTATCCAGTTATCCCGGTACGCCCAGCACGGAAGTGACCGAGGAAGCCGCCAAATATGAAGAGATTTATTGCGAATGGGCCCCCAACGAAAAAGTGGCCATGGAAGTGGCTTTCGGAGCCTGTCTGGCGGGCAGGAGAGCGTTCTGCGGCATGAAGCATGTGGGATTGAATGTGGCGGCGGATCCCCTTTTCACCTGCTCTTATACCGGCGTGAACGCGGGACTGGTAATCTGTGTGGCGGACGACGCGGGTATGCACTCTTCTCAAAACGAGCAGGACAGCCGGCATCATGCCATTGCTTCCAAGATTCCCATGCTGGAGCCTGCGGATTCCAATGAGGCGTACCGCTTTGCCAAGCTGGCTTTTGCCATCAGCGAAGAGTTCGACACACCGGTTATTATCAAGATGTGTACCAGAGTGGCCCACTCCCAGAGCATAGTGGACACTGGGGAGCGGGTGGTGCCGGAGATAAAAACTTATGAGAAAAATATAGCCAAATATGTGATGATGCCCGGCAATGCCATCAAACGTCATCCCTTTGTGGAGGAGCGGACCCGCAGGCTTGCGGCCTACGGGGAGACGGCGGAGGTCAATCGGGTAGAGATGGGGGATACCAGTCTTGGAATCATCACTTCCTCCACCAGTTATCAGTATGTCAAGGAGGTATTTGGAGATAAAGCATCCATCCTGAAAATCGGCCTGGTGAATCCTCTGCCCAGGCAGTTGTTTTTGGACTTTGCCGCCCGGGTGGATAAGCTGGCCATCGTGGAGGAACTGGATCCCATAATAGAGAACCATTGCAGGCAGTTGGGACTGGAAGTAATCGGTAAAGATCTGTTCCCCATGGAGGGCGAATATTCTCAGAATCTGGTGGCGGAGAAACTGGGTGTATCCCTGTCCCCGGTCAAGAGCCTGGAAGAGACTCTGCCCGGCAGACCGCCGGTCATGTGTTCCGGCTGTCCTCACAGGGGTCTGTTTTATACTTTGAAGCAGAATAAATGTACGGTGCTGGGGGATATCGGCTGTTATACCCTGGGGGCAGTGGCTCCCCTGAGCGCCATGGATGTGACCCTGTGCATGGGTGCCTCTATCAGTTCCGTCCACGGCTTTAACAAGGCACTGGGACAGGAGAGTGAAGGAAAGACCGTGGCGGTTATCGGCGATTCCACCTTTATGCATTCCGGCATGACCGGTCTGGCCAATATCGCCTATAATCAGAGCAATTCCACAGTGATTATTCTGGACAATTCCATCACGGGTATGACGGGACATCAGCAGAATCCCACCACCGGATACAACATCAAGGGAGATCCCGCAGGAAAGATCAATCTGGAGGAACTGTGCCATGCGTTGGGATTTTCCCGTGTAACCGTGGTGGATCCTTACGATCTGGCGGAATGCGACCGGGTTCTCAAACAGGAACTGGCGGCAGAAGAGCCCTCTGTGATCATCAGCCGCAGGCCCTGCGTGCTGCTGAAGTATGTAAAACATGAGAAGCCCCTGAAAGTGGACTGTGATAAATGTGTGGGCTGCAAATCCTGTATGAGGCTGGGCTGTCCGTCCATCAGCATCAGGGAGGGCAAGGCGGTGATTGACACCACTCTGTGTGTGGGCTGTGGTGTGTGCAAACAACTTTGTAAGTTCGGGGCGCTCAGGTCTCAGGAACAGGAATAACGGATTAAGGCGATAACACAGGCATGGCCGGAGCCGGATCAGGCGAAACTTCGGTTATGCGGGAAAGAGGAAGCTATGACGAAGAATATTATGATTGTGGGAGTGGGGGGCCAGGGCTCCCTGCTGGCCAGCAAACTGCTGGGCCATCTGCTTCTGACGGAAGGCTTGGATGTTAAGGTGTCCGAAGTACATGGCATGAGCCAGCGGGGCGGAAGCGTGGTTACATATGTGCGTTTTGGGGAGAAAGTGTATTCTCCCGTTATTGACAAGGGACAGGCGGATTTCATCGTATCTTTTGAGAAGCTGGAGGCCGCCCGCTATGTGGAGTATTTAAAGCCGGACGGGAGAATCGTGGTAAACACACAGGAGATTGACCCCATGCCGGTGATTACGGGTGCTGCGGCATACCCGGAGGATCTGGTGGCCAAGATGCAGGCACTGGGCATCGCGGTGGACGCCATGGACTGCCTGGCCCTGGCGGAACAGGCGGGCTCCTCAAAAGCGGTGAACATCGTGCTCATGGGCAGATTGTCCAAATATTTTGATATTCCGGTGGATAAATGGGAAAAAGCCATAGAGGACTGTGTTCCAGCCAAATTCCTGGAACTGAACAAGAAGGCATTCGCTCTGGGAAGAGAATTTGCGGCATAAAGCCTTTGTCAGAAATAGAGCTGCCTGGGGCGGGAAGATATTTTCAATAAGAGAAAATAAAGACAGGAGAAGAGTGAAGATGGGAAATTATTATCAGCCGGAGATTGAGACCATGCCGCTTCCTCAGCTGCAGGCTCTGCAGAGCGAGAGACTGGTGGCGCAGGTGAAGCATGTATATGAGAATGTGGCGTTTTACCGGGACAGAATGGACCAGGCGGGGGTAAAGCCCCAGGATATCCATGGCATAGAGGATCTGCACAGACTGCCCTTTATCAACAAGGATGATCTGCGGGATCAGTATCCTTATGGATTGCTGGGCGTACCTCTGTCCGAATGTGTCCGCATTCACTCCACCAGCGGTACCACAGGGCGAAGAGTGGTGTCTTTCTATACGCAGGAGGATGTGGATCTTTGGGATGAGTGCTGTGCCCGGGCCATTGTGGCAGCGGGCGGGACCAAAGAGGATGTGTGCCATGTCTGCTATGGCTATGGCCTGTTTACCGGCGGCCCCGGCTTAAACGGCGGTTCTCACAAAGTGGGATGCCTGACTCTGCCCATGTCCTCCGGCAACACGGAACGCCAGCTGCAATTCATGATGGACCTGGGATCCACTATTATTTGCTGTACGCCCTCCTACGCGGCCAATCTGGGGGAGGCTATTAACGAGAGAGGACTGCGGGACAAGATCAAGCTGAAAGCGGGCATTTTCGGTGCGGAGCCCTGGACGGAAGAGATGCGCCGCAGCATTGAGGAATCCCTGGGCATCAAAGCCTATGACATTTATGGCCTGACGGAGATCTCCGGCCCCGGCGTATCCTTTGAGTGTGAGGAGCAGGCGGGTATGCATGTGCAGGAGGATCATTTCATCCCGGAGATCATTGACCCTGAGACCGGCCGGGTGCTGCCGGAGGGAGAGGTGGGAGAACTGGTATTTACCTGCATTACCAAGAAGGCATTCCCTCTGCTGCGCTACCGCACCAGAGATCTGTGCTACTTGACCAGGAAGAAATGTTCCTGCGGCCGCACCCATATCCGTATGCACAAGCCCATGGGAAGAAGCGATGATATGATGGTGGTCAAGGGCATCAATGTATGGCCCTCTCAGATCGAGGCTGTGCTGCTGAACCAGGGCTACCAGGCCAATTATCAGATTCTGGTGGACCGCATCGGCAACAACGATACCATTGAGGTGCAGGTAGAACTGACCCCGGAGATGGTGGAAAATCCTACCATCACCACGGCCCAGAGGGAGAAGAAGATCGTATCCGGCCTTAAATCCATGCTGGGTATCCTGGTGGACGTAAAAGTGGTGGAGCCCAAGACCATTACACGCAGTGAGGGCAAGGCCGTGCGCGTGATTGATAAGAGGAATCTGTATCGGTAGAAGCCTTTGAAACTGAATAGGGGAAGATAGTAGACATAAGTCTGATCCACGCTTGTCAGGGAAAATTTTCCGGCAGGCGTGTTTTTTGTTATCTTAGGAAGAAACAGTCTTTCAAGCCATAAGATATATAATTCCTCATCGGCTGTAAGGGATAATATCCAAATATATTTTGGAATAGAAAGGAGAAAATTTATGGACTTAAAATATGTGAGAATCCAGGGCAGAGAATTGTCCTATGTAACCAAGGCGCCCAAAGGGGTATTTTCCCTGTGCTGGCGTTTGATTTATGACGGGATTATGAGCGGGGAGGATGCGGCCATATTCAAAGAAACGGAGCAGTGGTTTGTAGACCACCTGCCCGAACCGCCCATGTGTACCACCGGGGATCAGAGAGTAATTTGTTATTTTAAGACTGCGTCTACAGTTCATATGCTGGACCGTCTGCAGCCCATCCTGGAATTGCTGGACAAATACCGTCGTCCCTATGATGTGGTCTATACCAATTATGTGGGGGAGGTGGTGTATGAAGATGTATATCAGGTGGCCGTAAAAGTGGAGAATTAAGACTGCTGTCCCACAGAAAAATTATCCACTTTCTGCGGCCGGGCGTAAGGCGGTGGTGTCTGATATGCTTGACAAATGCGGCAAAAGGGTGTTACTCTTGATACAGAAGATATACATAGAATGAATGCATATTTGGAGGAGGAATGAAGATGCGTCTGGCGGGAAAAAGGGGAAAGAGAATGCTGGCGGTATTGCTGTTTTGCGTATTGCTGGTGGGCAGCCTGGGGGCATGCGGCAAGGGAGAGGATTGGCGCTCCCGGGAAGTACAGGTAATCGACGATAATTACCGTACATGGTATGAGATATTTGTGTATTCGTTTAACGACAGCGACGGCGACAGAATCGGAGATTTGCAGGGAGTAATTTCCAAGTTGGACTATGTGTCGGACATGGGTTTTAACGGGATCTGGCTGATGCCCATTATGCCCTCTCCTTCCTATCATAAATATGATGTGACGGATTATAAGGCCATTGATCCGCTGTACGGCAGCATGGAGGATTTTGACAGATTGTTGGAGGAGTGCAACAAGCGGGGGATCAAGCTGATTATTGACCTGGTATTGAACCATACTTCCTCGGAGCACCCCTGGTTTACGGCAGCCTGCGAATATCTGGGGCAGTTGGAAGAGGGGAAGGAACCCTCCGCAGAGGAATGTCCCTATTATGCCTATTATAATTTCGTCAAAGGAGATCCATCTTCGCCCACCTATTACCGGGTAGGGAATACGGATTACTATTACGAGGGCGCTTTTTCAGACAGGATGCCGGATGTGAACTTCGACTGTGAGGCGCTTCGGAAAGAATTTGAAGAGATTATGAGTTTCTGGCTGAATAAGGGAGTGGGAGGCTTCAGGTTAGACGCCGTAAAGCATTTTTACGGCGATGATACCAGCAAGAATGTGGAAGTTCTGACCTGGGTGAACGATTATGTGAAATTCATTGATCCCAATGCCTATATGGTAGGGGAGTGCTGGGACGGCATGAATGTATACGCACAATATTATGCCAGCGGTATAGACAGTTTCTTCAATTTTGAGTTCGCGGATTCCTCCGGTGTGATTACCAAGACGCTGACTTACAACGGGGAGAGCAACAGCGCCCAGGCTTACGCCAAGGCTCTGGTAAGAATACAGAATGCCATACGGGACAACCGGGAGGACGGTATTGACGCACCGTTTTTTGTCAATCATGACCTGTCCAGGGCGGCGGGATATCTGCGGTATGACGAACGAAAGATCAAGATGTCGGCCCCCCTCAATGTGCTGATGAGCGGCAGTGCTTTTGTGTATTACGGCGAGGAGATCGGCATGACCGGCAGCGGAAGGGATGAGAATAAACGGGCGCCTATGTATTGGTCGGACGACAGCCAGGCCAAGGGAATGACGGATGGCCCTGCAGATATGGAACCCCAGGAAAATCGTTTTGTCTGTGCCAAGGAACAGATGAAGGACGAAAATTCCATTTACAGCTTTTACAAAGACACTATCCTGCTGCGAAATCAGAATCCCGAGATTGCCAGAGGAACAGTGGCCCGGCTGGAGGAGATCACGGATCTGGATATCGCCGCCATCTCCAAGACTTATAATGGGAGTACAATTTACCTGATCTATAATCTGTCTGAGACAGACAAAAAGGAAGTGACGCTTTCCAGGGAACAGTATGGTTATACGGAAATCGTGGGATATCTTTCTGTGGACGGAGAGAAAGTAACACTGAGCGGAGACACTTTGACTTTGCCTTCCTACAGTGTGGCGGTGCTGCGGTAAGTACTTTACATCAAGGTCAGGGAAATCATAAGATATATAAACACCATGAAATATATAAAAATATATTAAAAAGATTTATTAAAATCCCTTTTAAAATAAGTGTTGCTGGAATATAACTCCGGCGATTTCTACAGAGGAACATTGATATGACAGGCACCCTGTGCTATAATTGGCTCAACAAATCAGGATTGAGGGCATTATAAATGTTATATGAGGATCTGGAAGAACTTTTGAACGAAAATAATTGGGATGATGGATTTGAAACTCCAAAAGAAATTTTGATCAATCCTTATTGTGATTTAGCATTAGCATTAAAGATTTTTTATCTTGCCGATGGATTTGCTTATTTAGAGGGGCTTGCAGAAAAAAGTGGATTAAGCGAATGGAAACAGTTTATCAATTCTCTTTACAATAATATTCTGGATAATAAATATAAAGAGAGCGGCAGACATTATGAGATACCACTTACTAAAGTTCAAAAACATAAATTTAGAAAAAAGCAAATACCAGAGATTTTTTTAACAGATTTATAACTTCCAGTTTATCGGGCAGTCATCCACTGGTGGAGGACTGCCCACTTTGAATATTTTGACGAATGGTTCAGAAAATCCGCTTTCAGCAACACCAATCTGAAAAGGGAGTTATTAAATAAGAAAAGATGTTGGGTACTTGACATTCATCCCTCATTGTGTATAATAAAAGTTACAACGGCAGAAAGAATAGCGGTCTCGCATCAGGCGGGGGTTATTCTTTCTGCTTTTTTGTGCTATACATGGGAGGAGAAAATATTTATGACCAAAGAGAGCGGCAGAGTTATCTGGGGGACGAAGAGGTAACCCCAGACGATATTACTTATGTGACGCTGGAGGGAGTGCTGTTCGTCGCCAGGAAGAATGATCTGGCGTTCACGGTGAAGAATCGGGTGCTGGTCATCAGTGAACATCAGTCTACGATTAACGAGAACATGCCCCTGCGGGATTTACTGTATCTGGGAAGGACTCTGGAGAAACTGCTGGATGAGCGGACGCTCTATAAACGCAGACAGTTTCGGATTCCTACGCCGGAGTTCTATGTTTTTTACAATGGCAATGAGACCTGTCCGCCAGAAAAAATATTGCGGCTTTCGGATGCATTTCTTGATAAAACAGAGCATCCTATGGTAGAATTGGAAGTGAAAGTAATCAATATAAATCTGCCAGCAGGACATAAGCTGTTGAAAGAATGCCGTCCGATGTATGAATATTCATGGTTTATTCAGAGGATCAAAGAGTATTTGGGCGCCGGATGGGTTCGCGACGAGGCGATTAAACGGGCAGTCAGGGACTGCAAAGTAGAGGGAGTCTTGACGGAGTTTATAAGGAATCATGGTTCGGAGGTGGTAAATATGTTGTATACACAGTGGAATTATGATGATGCGGTGGAAGTGGAACGGGAAGAGGCGTATGAAGACGGCCGGGAGGCTGGGATGGCCCTTGGAAAGTTAATTGGAATCGCAGAGGGAAGGGCAGAGGGAGAGCGGCAGGTAATATGTACGTTTTTGGAGCGTCTGGGGGAGATTCCCAGAGATATACGCCAGCGCATCGACAGCGAAGAGGACAGTAGGATTCTGAAAAAATGGTATATAATGGCATCAGCGATAAAAGATTTTGATACGTTTCGGGAAAATATGAATGAGATATAAAGATAGATATTTTACTCGCATTGACTTTTTCTCTCAGGTATAGTAAGATGTATTATAACGCTTTAAAGCGTCACAGAAAAAAAGTACAGAGAGGGAAAGACAATGCCCGTTACGGATTTACTGGAGAGAAATCACAAGCTATATGGGGACGAAGTGGCCTTGGTGGAACTGAATCCCACGATGAAAGATACCAAGCGCACCACCTGGAAAGAGTATGATCTGGTGCAGCAGACTTCTGCGGAACCTTACAGGAGAGAGATTACATGGAGTGTATTTGACGAGAAGGCCAATAGAGTGGCCAACATGCTGATTCAGCGGGGGATTCAGAAGGGGGACCGGGTAGCGATCCTGATGTTCAACTGTCTGGAATGGCTGCCCATTTATTTCGGCATCCTGAAAACAGGAGCCATTGCCGTGCCCTTTAACTTTCGCTTTGACGCCAAAGAGATTCAGTATTGCGCAGATCTGGCAGAGGTACATATCCTGTTTTTCGGGCCGGAATTTATCGGTCGTATTGAGTCCATAGAAGGACAACTCAGCAAAGGCCGGTTGTTGATTTATGTGGGAGACGGCTGCCCCACCTTTGCCGAGAGTTATCGGGAACTGGTGGCGGACTGTTCCAGCCAGCCGCCCTTGGTGCGCCTGGAGGAGGAGGACGATGCCGCCATCTATTTTTCCTCTGGTACCACCGGTTTTCCCAAGGCCATTCTGCACAATCATGAGAGTTTGACCCAGGCGGCTCAGATGGAGCAGAAGCATCATCTGACGGATCGAGACGATGTGTTTTTGTGCATTCCTCCTCTGTACCATACGGGGGCCAAGTTCCACTGGATGGGGAGTCTGTGTGCAGGCAGCAGGGCTGTACTGCTTAAAGGCGCCACGCCCGAAATTATTTTAGATACAGTATCCAAGGAACACTGTACCATTGTCTGGCTGCTGGTTCCCTGGGCTCAGGATATTCTGGGCAGCCTGGATCGGGGAGACTTGAAGCTGGAGAATTATGAACTGGGGCAGTGGAGACTGATGCACATTGGCGCCCAGCCTGTTCCGCCGTCCCTGATCAAGCACTGGAGGGAATATTTCCCTCATCATATGTATGATACCAACTACGGCCTGTCCGAATCCACCGGGCCGGGCTGCGTACATCTGGGAATCGAGAATATTCGGAAGGTGGGAGCTATAGGTGTGCCCGGTTACCGCTGGAAGTGCAAGATTGTGGACGAGGACGGGCAGCCTGTGGCGCAGGGGGACGTGGGAGAACTGTGCGTCAAGGGTCCCGGTGTCATGACCTGTTATTACAATGATCCGGAGGCCACGGCGGCTACCCTGAGAGATGGTTGGCTGCGTACCGGGGACATGGCCATGCAGGATGAGGACGGCTTCATTTTCCTGGTGGACCGAAAGAAGGACGTGATTGTAAGCGGTGGAGAGAATATCTATCCCGTGCAGATCGAAAACTTTTTGAGCGCCTGCGAAAAAGTGAAGGATGTGGCGGTGATCGGCCTGCCGGACAATCGCCTGGGTGAGATCACCGGCGCAATAATCGCCGTTAAGGAGGGGATGTCCTGCACGGAGGAGGAGATCCAAAAATTCTGTGAAGAACTGCCGCGGTATAAGAGGCCCAAGAAGATTATCTTCGCGGAGGTGCCCCGGAACGCCACCGGCAAGATCGAGAAGCCGGCTCTGCGCAGGAAGTACGGCGCTGATCAGCTGGTGGCCCGGCAGAACAGGGGATAAATGGAAAATAGAGAATAAGGGATTTTGAGCGCCGCACGTATTGCATATGCGTATGTGCGGCGCTTGTTGTATGGGAAGGTATGGCGGCTACTCAATAGTCATAACTCATTCTTGCGGTGAGATGCAGATTGATGCTTGACAGCATAAGAAAATTGGTTTAATATATAAAAAAAGAACTTTTAAATAAGATATATAAAAGTAATTAATAAAAGCATTGTGATCATAATTTTATAAATAAGAGATTCAATGTACAATTGTGCAATTTCACTTTAGAAACAGATAATTTCGAGATATTTTCCATAAGCGGATTATCCTTTGGCCCTGCAATGTAAGAAAGTATATGACACTTTTCATTTTGGCTGATGTAATACAGATGATGTGTAATCTGTATGCAGGTATAAGAACAATTAAATAGTCTGTAAGCCCAGGCATAAATTTGGGCATGGTTTGTACTAAAGAGAATAGAGTTCTGCAATTATCCATCAAGGAAAGGAGGGTAGAAATTATTGTATATTAAAAGAACATGACGTATGTGGATGTAAACCTATTAAAAAAGCATGTAGAAAGGGGTTATATGAAAATGACGAAAAAGATTGTTGCTTTCATTGTGAGTATTGTTTTGTGCATTTCTATGTGTATGACAGCGTATGCCAATGAGGGCCTGTATGAGGTTGAGACGGATGACAATCTTCAGCTGATAGAAGCGGAAGTCCTTATGTCGATAATGCCAAGGTATACGGCAAATTTAGATTTTGACGAGATTCCGGTAGGTTATGTGTATTATGGACAGAATCAGTTCAATCTGTCTGCAGGAACAAAAATTATCTGTAATTTTGAGAGCACAGGAAAGTTTTCTTTGGCCCTTTTTAACCGTGATATAGGGAGGCCCTGGACAAGTGAAATCGTACATGAAAGTTCCTGCAGTTCTGAGATAACCGTTCCGGTCGATGGAACATATAGCATAGGGGTTTATAATAGAGATTCAAAGCCGATCAAGGTTACGGGATCATATTCTTTATAGGAGGGAAGTATGAAGGCGAAAAGAATGATATTGCTCTTTATTCTAATCTGCTTTTGTGCAGTGGCCATAGTGGGCGTAAACCTATATGCGAAAAACTTTGCGCCGGCCGACACAGGCACTGATACCTTGGACGGGGCTTATCACATTGGCTCAGACGGCAGAGAGGCAGAAGGATCATTGGCGGAGAGTCCGATAGAAAACGGAACCCATATCCAGGGAGATGCTCTGGGGGTTGACGAGGTAGGAGGGTCCAGCTATATTGGGCCGGACGGCGATGAGGACGGGGACAGGACGCTTTTGGAGACGCCCCTTGATCAGTAGATTGTTAATAAAAAGCAATATAGAAAGGGGCCGGTGCAGTCAACCGGCCTCTTCCTTTACTTAATGGCTATTTGCCCAGGGCAGTGGACTGCTTGACCATGGTCTCTTTGTTGTAGCAGGCGAAGGTCTCCTCCACCAGTTTTTGATCGGGTTTTGGAGTGACAAGGCTCACCACCGGTACAAGAACCAGCCCGGCCAGCATGGCTATGGCGCCGCAGTTAATGGGGTTTCGCATGATAGCGGGCAAAAGACCGGGGGCTGCCATCTCCACCAGCATCAGCCCGGAGCCGAAGATAAAGCATGTCCAGCAGGCGGCTTTGGTGGTCTTTTTCCAATACAGGGCGTACAGAAACGGCGCCAGAAAAGCCCCTGCCAGCGCTCCCCAGGAGATGCCCATAAGCTGCGCGATAAAGGTAATGGAACTCTTGTACTGGATCAGCGCCAGGATGGCGGAGATGGCGATAAACACCACCACCAGAACGCGGATCAGCAGGAGCTGCTTTTTATCGTCCAATTTTTTCAGAAAAGTTTCTTTCAAAAAGTCTATGGTCAGGGTAGAACTGGAGGCGATGACCAGGGAACTTAAAGTGGACATGGAGGCCGAGAGCACCAAAATGACCACCAGGGCAATCAGCACCGGTCCCAGGTTCTGCAGCATGGTGGGGATCACAGAGTCATAGCCATTTGCCGCGATGTCAATCTGGTCGGAGAACAGTCTGCCGAAGCCTCCCAGGAAATAGCAGCCTCCTGCCACCACCAGCGCAAACAGGGTGGAGATAATGGTTCCTTTTTTGATGGATTCCTCGTTTTTGATGGCGTAAAACTTCTGTACCATCTGGGGCAGTCCCCAGGTGCCCAGGGAGGTGAGGATCACCACAAACAGCAGATTCAGGGGATCCGGTCCGAAGAAGGAGGCGAAAATACCGGGCGTCTCGGTGACCGCCGGGTCTGTGATCCGGGCCAGTCCTTCATAGGCAGCCATGAAGCCGCCCTTGTTTCGGATCACGGCCACAATGACGGTGACGATGCCGAAGAGCATGATGATGCCCTGGATGAAATCATTGATGGCAGTGGCCATATAGCCTCCGGCGATAACATAGATAGCTGTGAGTACCGCCATCAGCAGGATACATACGGAGTAGTCGATGTCAAAAGCCATGCCGAACAGCCGGGAGAGCCCGTTGTACAGGGAGGCCGTATAGGGGATCAGGAAGATAAAAATAATTACCGAGGCGGCGATTTTCAGCGGTCTGCTGCCGAAGCGCTGCCCGAAAAACTGCGGCATGGTGGCGGAATCCAGGTGCTGGGTCATGATCCGGGTGCGCCTTCCCAGTACCACCCAGGCCAGCAGGGAGCCGATGACGGCATTGCCGATGCCTGCCCATGTGGCGGCGATGCCGTATTTCCAGCCGAACTGTCCTGCATAGCCCACGAACACCACGGCGGAAAAATAGGAGGTTCCATAGGCGAAGGCGGTAAGCCAGGGGCCTACGGAGCGTCCTCCCAGCACGAAGCCGTTCACATCCGTGGCGTTTTTGCGGCAGTAAAGACCGATGCCGATGAGCACGGCAAAGTAGAGAATTAAAATGATCAGTTTTAACATAGTTCGATATCCTTTCGTATTTAGGAGTTCCGCACTGGGCCAGCACATGGGACTGCTGCTGCGTGTCCGGCGCAGCTTTGGAGTTCCGCGCCGGGCCGGACGGCAGACAGGGCCGCCCGGAAGCTGTCGGTGCGGACATAAGACACCAATGCTTTAAAGCGTTGAAGCGTCGCTGTGGAAAGTTTAGCACAATATGCGGGAAAAGTCAATCTCACATTTTTAACTGTATTTTTATATGGTGTTCTACACATTGGATGCCTTTGTAAAAACCCATGGCGATGACACACAGGATCAGGATGCTGGTGATCACCAGATTGAGTTGGAATACCTGGCTGCCGTAGATAATCAGGTATCCAAGACCCTGCCTGGCAGCCAGAAATTCTCCGATGATGACGCCCACCAGTGCCAGGCCGATATTGACTTTCGTAGTGCTGAGCATGATGGGGATGGAGCCGGGCAGGATTACTTTGCGGAAGGCATCGCCCTTACGGCCCCCCAAAGTGTAGATCAGCGTGACTTTCTCACTGTCTACCTGCTGGAAGCCGGTGTAGAAGCTGATAATGGAGCCGAACAGGGCAACGGAGATTCCCGCCACCACAATGGTGGTGCTGCCCGTGCCCAGCCACACGATGAAGAGAGGAGCCAGGGCGGATTTGGGCAGACTGTTCAGAATCACCAGGTAAGGTTCGGTGATTTCGGACAGCTTCTGGGAATACCACAGCAGCGTGGCGGAAAACAGGCTGATCAGGAACACCAGCAGGAAACTGACGATGGTTTCCAGCAGGGTAATGCCCACATGCACAAACAGGGAGCGGTCCAATACCATCCCCCAAAGGCATTTGGCCACCAGGCTGGGGCTGGAGAAAAAGAAGCTGTCGATCCAGTGCAGCCGGGCGCTGATTTCCCACAGGGCCAGGAACAGCAGGAAAAAAAAGATGCGGTAAAAGGCAATCTGGTGATGGTGCCGCCGGTGCTGCCGTACAAACGCCTCCTGCTTTGTCAATTCTTTTTTATGCTTGCTCATGTCCTCATCTCCTCCCATAACTCATTGAAATATTCGTTAAACTCCGGTGCGTTGCGGGCGGCCAGAGGCGAATCGTCCTGAATTGTCAAGTGGATGGGTATTTCCTTCTTGACGGTGGCGGGTCTGCCGGAGAGCACCACAATACGGTCTGCCAGACTTACCGCCTCCGACAGGTCGTGGGTGATCAGGATTACGGTTTTGCCGGTTCTGCGGATCAGATGGCAGATATCGGCGGACACCATAAGCCTGGTCTGGTAGTCCAGGGCGCTGAAAGGCTCATCCAGTAAAAGGAGCTGAGGTTCCAGAGCCAGGGTACGGATCAGGGCGGCCCGCTGTTTCATGCCGCCGGAGAGTTCGCTGGGGCGCTTATCCTTGAATTTCTCCAGGTCATAGTCCCGCAGCAGTGAATCCACATATTCCAGTCGCTCCGGGGTCAGCATATGGTTGATCTCCAGCCCAAGGATCACATTTTTATAGATGCTGCGCCATTCAAACAGATGCTCCCGCTGCAGCATGTAGCCCACCCGGGGGTAGTGCAGGGAGCCGTCGGGATTGTTGACCAGAATCGTGCCGTCCTCCGCAGGCAGAAGACCGGCGATAATGGACAGCAGCGTGGATTTACCGCATCCGCTGGGGCCTACCACGGCTACGAACTCCCCTTCCCGGACCCCGAAGGTGATCCGGTCCAGCGCCTTGGTCTCCCCATGGAGGCTATGGTAGGAATAGCTGATGTTTTTCAACTCCAGTATATTTTTATCCATCCAAGTGAGTCCTCTCAAAATTAGAATTTACTTTACTATATTCGTTCCTTGCAATAAAGTGCCATTCATGATATGATGTAGGTTAGTTCTACTTTGGACGGAACGAAACAGTACGAATGGAGAGAAATGCATGGCTACATTATGGGGAGGACGCTTTACCAAGGACACGGACAGTCAGGTTTATGCCTTTAATGCGTCCATCGGGTTTGACAGGAAGCTTTACCGCCAGGATATCGAGGGCAGCATCGCTCATGTGGTGATGTTGGCCAAGCAGGGGATTCTGACGTCCCAGGAACGGGACGAGTTGATCAAAGGCCTTACCGGCATCCGGGAGGATGTGGAGGCGGGGCGGCTTGTCATTGATGAAAAATATGAGGACATCCATAGTTTTGTGGAGGCTAATCTGATCGAGAGGGTGGGAGAACCGGGCAAGAAGCTGCATACCGGCCGCAGCCGCAACGATCAGGTGGCTTTGGACATGCGGCTGTACACCAGGGCGCAGGTGGTGTCCACGGATGGCCTGCTCAAGGAACTGATGACGGTGATTCTGGACACCATGGAAGCCAATGTGGAGACATATATGCCCGGGTTCACCCATCTGCAGAAGGCGCAGCCCACCACCCTGGCCCATCACTACGGGGCCTATTTTGAGATGTTCAAAAGGGACCGGCAAAGGCTGAAGGACATCCATGACCGAATGAATTACTGCCCGTTGGGGGCGGGGGCGCTGGCGGGTACCACCTATCCCCTGGACAGGGGCTTCACGGCGGCTCTGCTGGGCTTTGAGGGACCGACTCTGAACAGTATGGATTCCGTGTCCGACAGGGATTATCTCATCGAATTTCTTTCCGCATTGTCCATGATCATGATGCATATGAGCCGCTTCTGTGAGGAGATCATTATCTGGAATTCCAACGAGTATCAATTCGTGGAAATCGACGATGCCTATTCTACCGGCAGCAGCATTATGCCTCAGAAAAAGAATCCGGACATAGCGGAACTGGTTCGGGGGAAAACCGGTCGGGTGTATGGGGCGCTTCTGTCCCTGCTGACCACCATGAAGGGGCTTCCTCTGGCATATAATAAAGATATGCAGGAAGATAAGGAAATGGCCTTTGACGCCATGGAGACGGCCCAGAACTGCCTGTCCCTGTTTACCGGCATGCTGCGCACCATGGGCTTTCGGAGGGAAAGGATGGCGGACAGTGCCATGAACGGCTTTTCCAACGCCACGGACGCGGCGGACTATCTGGTGGGCAAAGGGGTGGCTTTCAGAGATGCCCATGGCATAATCGGAAGGCTTGTGTTATACTGTATTGATAAGGGTTGTGCCATAGATGCTCTGAGCCTGGAGGAACTCCAGGGGATCAGTGATAAATTCGGTCCGGATCTCTATGAAGCCATATCCCTGAAAGCATGTGTGGAGAAACGTCTGACGGTAGGCGCGCCCGGCAGGGAGGCCATGCAGGAGGTAATCCGCATCAGCAGGGAATATCTGGAGGAGGATTGGCAGCCCAGAGACTGGCAGCTGCCGAATTACAAATAGGTTAAAACAGCGGGTTTCCCTACAGCGCCGCCTTTGGACAGACGCCGGGGCAGCCGGAGATAAAAGGGCCGGTTTATGGGCTGGCAGAGGAAGCTGCGGAACAGAAAATGAGGAGGAGAACAGGATGAGTGACAAGTTGAAGGTAGGTATCTTGGGGGGCACGGGTATGGTTGGGCAGCGCTTTATCGCGCTGCTGGAGAACCATCCCTGGTTTGAGGTGACGGCTATTGCCGCCAGCCCCCGCTCCGCAGGTAAGAGCTATGAGGAGGCTGTGGGCGGCCGATGGAAGATGGACACTCCCATGCCGGAGGCTGTGAAGAACTTGGTGGTGATGAATGTCAACGAAGTGGAGAAGGTGGCGGCAGGCGTGGACTTTGTGTTCAGCGCCGTGGACATGACCAAGGAGGAGATCAAGAAGATCGAGGAGGATTATGCCAGGACCGAGACGCCTGTGGTATCCAACAACAGCGCTCACCGCTGGACCCCCGATGTGCCCATGATGGTGCCGGAGATCAATCCCCAGCACGCCAAGATCATAGAGGCCCAGAGAAAGCGTCTGGGAACCACCAGGGGCTTTGTGGCGGTAAAACCCAACTGCTCCATTCAGAGTTATGCTCCGGTGCTGACAGCATGGAAGGAGTTTGAACCCTACGAGGTGGTGGCCACCACCTATCAGGCCATTTCCGGCGCGGGCAAGACCTTTCAGGACTGGCCCGAGATGGAGGGCAATATTATTCCCTTTATCGGCGGAGAGGAGGAGAAGAGCGAGAAGGAGCCTCTGCGCCTGTGGGGCGAGATTGTGGACGGCCAGATTGTGCCTGCCTCCAGCCCTGTGATTACCTGTCAGTGCATCAGGGTGCCGGTGCTGAATGGTCACACGGCGGCGGTATTTGTTAAGTTTCGCAATAAGCCCACCAAAGAACAGCTGATTCAGAAGCTGGTAAGTTTCAGCGGAGAGCCTCAGAGACTGGAACTGCCCAGCGCGCCGAAGCAGTTCATCCGCTATATGGAGGAGGATAACAGACCCCAGGTGTCTCTGGACGTGGACTTTGAGAACGGCATGGGGATCAGCATTGGTCGTCTCCGGGAAGATGCGGTGTACGACTATAAGTTCGTGGGCCTGTCTCACAACACCGTGCGGGGCGCGGCAGGCGGCGCAGTGCTCTGTGCGGAACTGCTGAAGGCCCAGGGATATATCACCGGGAAGGAATGATATTTTACAGATTCAAAAGGCACTTTAACGATTGATTAAGAGTCCGCCCAGGCGGATACGGGGTATGACCATGAATGAACTGCGATATCAAGTGGATTTGCTGACTGCTAAAAATCAGAAACTGAGCGTACAGGAAAAAATGTACCGCTTGGTCTGTGAGACTTCCTACAATGCCTTTCTTTACTACTCTTTCGAAAAGAGCGAAATCAGGCTGCTTGGAAAGTGGGACAGCTTTTTCAACTTTCGCATTCGGGATTGGAAAGACCTGGGCCGCCTGTACGAGATGGTGGATGAACCCTATGTGGATCCCCTGAGAGAAGTGCTTTTTCTGGAGAAAAAGCAGAGACAGGACGCCGTGACGGAGTGCATGCTGCGGGACCGAAGGGCCTGGCTGGAGTTCCGGGCCAGGGTGTATTATGATAAGGACGGGATTCCCCAGGACAAGATTATCTGTATCAGCGATATCACCAAGTTCAAACAGCAGAATGAGGAGTTGACCTACATGGCTTATTATGACTCCCTCACAGGCCTGTTTAACCGCAACTATTTTGTGCGGCTGCTGTCAGAGTATGTGCGCAGGGCCCAGGAAGAGCGGGAGATCGTAAGCGTACTGCTGATTGACATTGATGATTTCCGTAAGGTAAATGACGGCTTGGGAATCATTGTGGGCGATGAACTGGTGCAGCAGGTGGGCAGCTTTTTGAAGGAGATGTCCTGCGAGGATATCATTGTGTGCCATTTGAACAGTGATATTTACTGCATGGCCATCTATAATCCCACGGGGCAGAAAACCGTAAACGGCATCCATGAACGGATCCAGGAGCGCATGCGCAGGCCCTTCCTGTTAAGCGGCGGCCAGGAGATCAATATCACCGTCAGCATCGGAGTGGCGGAATATCCGGAGTCGGCTTCCAACGCACTGGAACTGATCGGCTGCGCGGAGATCGTCATGTACAAGAGCAAGGATATGGGAAAGAATACCATCCAATACTTTGACACTCCTATTTTGAACGAGTTCCTGCAGAATGTGCAGATTGAGAACCAACTGAAAGACGCCGTCCACAGCCGCAGTTTTGAACTGTATTACCAGCCCCAGTATTACGCGGGCAATCGGCAGCTGCGGGGGATGGAGGCGCTGATCCGCTGGCGGGATGGCTCCGGGCGTATGGTCAGTCCGGCGGTGTTCATCCCCATTGCCGAGCAGAATGGGGCCATTGTGTCCATTGGCCGCTGGGTCATGGAAGAGGGCATCCGGCAGTTTGCCAAGTGGCGGCATATGCAGGAGGAATCGCTGGTATTGTCCATCAATGTGTCAGCCATACAATATATGAAGGACGGATTTGTGGATGAACTTATGCAGCTTCTCAGCACTTATCAGGTACATCCCCAGGAGGTGGAACTGGAGATCACGGAGAGTGTGCTGATTGAGGATTTTGACAAAGTGACGGCCAAACTGCGGGCGCTGCGGGGCTTTGGGATACGGGTGTCCCTGGATGACTTTGGTACGGGTTTTTCCTCCCTGTCCTATCTGAAAAAGCTGCCCATAGATACTTTAAAGGTGGATAAATCCTTTATTGACACGGTGTTGTCCGACTCGGCTACCCGGGTAATCACCGAGAGCATCATCTCCATGGTGCGCACGCTGGGGCTGGAGACCATTGCGGAGGGCGTGGAACAGGAGCAGCAGTACAAGTATCTCCATGCCATCGGCTGTGATGTTATCCAGGGCTACTATTTCGGTAGACCGCTTCCCGTACAGGAG
>ERZ808054.147-NODE-147-length-91915-cov-34.120582_pt1 | contig 91915 bp, 76 predicted proteins | sample MGYA00380201_ERZ808054 | MGnify/ENA primary metagenome ERZ808054 (study PRJEB31490, sample SAMN06133419) | mouse gut metagenome | isolation source: Z5_2 | host: mice | place: China: Chengdu | collected 2015-05 ... | reverse complement strand
AGTACGACCGCGCCGAGGACGGCGTGACCGGCATCTGGACGTCGCTCCTGCCCGAGCAGGACTGGGCCGCTCTTGAAGAGGAGTGGGCCACCGCGGCGGACGCCAACGTGGCGGACGTAGCGCCGAAGCTTGGCGCCGAGGGCGAGAAGCCCGAGGAAGGGGCCAAGGAGCCCGAGACTGCCGGCGGCAGCGACGGTAACGGCGAAGAGTAAGCGTAAACCCAACGGCCCGGACATGAGAAGCGAAAGCGGCTTGTGACCGGAGACAGAAAGGGGTCGGATGCTTCGGCATCCGGCCCCTGAGTCGTTTCTTTTTTGGTGCAGTGTTGACCAAAAATCTAAAGACTATATTGCCACCAGCAGAGCCGGTGGTTGTTTGACGCTAAAGCGCCAAAACGAAGGCCGGGAGCCAACGCTCCCGGCCTCCTTACGTCTTACTCCTCCAGCGCCCAGAGATGCCTGTCTCTTCTGAACACGAGACATACCAGCACCCCTGCCGCCGCAATCGCCAGGTACACCAGCGCCGCGCCGCTGCCCTTCCCGGCGCCCAGCAGCCGGACCAGGACCGCGTCCTCCGTCAGCCCCGCCATCAGCGGCTCGCAGACGCGGTCCACCAGCCACCCGCCCAGCAGGTACCCCACCGGGATAGTAAAAAACTGCAGCGTATTCCTTGCGGCGTATACTCTCCCCTGCAGCTCCACAGGGATGTGCAGCCGCAGCAGCGACTCCAGGTTCGCGCCCATTACCGGGATAAACACCCATCCCAGCACGGCCCCGAAGCACCAGACTCCCGGTCCCCGCCCAAAGGCCAGCAGGAGATTCTCCGTACTCATGGAGAACAGCAGGCTGTTGCAGATGACCCGCACCCGGCTTTTCGGCGCGGGCAGGAGCGTGACCATCACACTCCCCGCCAGATTGGCGGCCCCGGTAAACGTCTGCAAAACGCCCAGCGCCGTCTCCCCGCCGCCGGGGCGGGAGAGGACCATGGGCGCCAGCGCCGCGTTGTAAACGCTGGCGATCAGATTGATGGCCGCCAGAAACAGGATAATATCCAAGATGCCCCTGTTCCGCCGCAGCCACTGCACGCCCTCCCGGGCAGAGCGCAGCACGGGAACTCTCTCCCCGGGACCGCCCTCCTCCGGAAAGCGGATGATAAAGAGGACGCTCCCCACCGCCGCCCCGCAGGTAACCAGGTCGATGGCGATGACCGCCTCCAGCCCCGCCAGCGTCAGCACGGCGGTAGCCAGCGCCGGGGCCAGCAGGGTCGTCAGGGAACTGGAGAGGGACCGCAGGCCCCCTACCCGCTGGACCTGCTCCCTGGGCGTCAGCAGGGTCACCGCCAGCTCAGAGGCCGGCTGCTGGATGGTGTTCATGAGCCCGTTGAGCGCGTTGACGCCATACAGATGCCAGACCTCCAGCCGCCCGGTTTTCAGCAGGACCAGCACCGCCACTGTGGAGAGCGCGGCAAAGAGGTCGCAGAAGACCAGCGTCTTCCGCTTGTCCCACCGGTCCACCAGACTTCCGGCGAAGATGCTCAGCAGCACATAGGGCGCGTAGGACGCGACGGTCAGCCCCGCCGTGGTCAGCGCGGAGCCCTCCTGCTGGTAGGACCAGATCACCAGGGCGAATCCGGTCATGGCGCTTCCCAGGGCGGAAAAGGCCTGGGTGCTCCAGAGGATCAGAAAATATTTCAGTCCTCTCAGGTCAAACAATTTTCTTTTCATTTCAGGCTTTGCTCCTTTTGGTACAGTTTTATGTTACATACAAAACTGCAAAGCCTGCCCGAACGTTACGTGTTTGCCGTCAAAATCTTATCAGCTCCATGCCGTCCTGTTCGGATCAGACCTTGCATGGAGCGAAGCCAATGCAGAGACGCATCCGTCTCACCTCTTTTCAAGTATCCTGTGTGGAATGCGCCCACTGGTAGACCGCCGCGGCCGCGTTTTTGGGCACCACCGCCTGCAATTCCTCCAGGGACGCCTCTTTGATCGCCTTCAAGCTCTTGAAATGCTTCAGCAGCGCCAGCCGCCGGGCCTCTCCCACGCCGGGGATGCCGTCCAGCGTGGACCCCCGGACCGACTTCCCGTGGCTCTCCCGGTTGAAGGTGATGGCGAACCGGTGGGTCTCCTCCTGGATGCGCCCGATCAGCGAGAACACCACCTGGGTCCCCTGGATGCCGATCTCCCGGCCCTCCGGCGTCACCAGCGCCCGGGTCCGGTGCCGGTCGTCCTTCACCATGCCGAAGATGGGGATCGCCAGCCCGAACCGTTCCGTCACCCGCCGGGCCACCTTGGCGTGCTGCTCGCCGCCGTCGATGAGCATCACGTCCGGCAGAGGCATAAACTTTTTATCCTTCTCCATATAGTGGGTGAGCCGCCGGGTCAGGACCTCCTCCATGGACTTGTAATCGTCCGGATGCCCCTCCACTTCCTTGATCCGGAACCGCCGGTACCGGTCCTTAGCCGGCCTGGACCCGTGGAACACCACCATGGAGGCCACGATATCGTCCGCTCCGGTGTTGGAAATGTCGTAGCTCTCCATCCATTCCGGCGCTTCCTCCAGCCCCAGCATCTTCCCCAGAAGCTCCAGGGTCTTGTCCGACCGCTCCTGGCTGCTGGTCTGGCGTTCCGCCTCTTCCCGGGCGTTGGTCTCCGCCATCTGCAGCACCTGGGCCCGCTCCCCCCGCTGTGGGACCCGCAGGGTCACCCTGTGCCCCGCCTTCTCCGTCAGGAGCTGCTCCAGCACCTCCTGGTCCTCGATGGCCTCCGGCAGACAGATCTCCCGGGGCAGCACGGACCGCCCCCCGTAATATTGCAGCAGCAGCGCGGACATAATTTCCGCCGGATCGTCCAGCGCGGAGGCGCCAAACAGCTCCGCCTCCCGGCCCGTCAGCTGCCCCTCTTCATAGTGGAGCACCGCGTAACAGCACTTGGCCCCCAGGTACAGCCCCCAAACGTCCGTGTCGGCGCAGACCCCGGCCAGGACCTTCTGCCGCTTGCCGAGGACCTTGATGGCCGCGATCCGGTCCCGGAGGGCGGCGGCCTCCTCGAACTGGAGCTCCTCCGCCGCCTTCTGCATCTCCTCCTCCAGCTGGCTGGTCACCAGCCGGACCTTCCCCTCCAGCAGCTGCACCGCCAGGTCGATCCGCCGGTTGTACTCCTCCCCGGTCATTTCCGACCGGCAGAAGCCATCGCACCGCCCCATGTGGTGATTGAGACAGGGCCGTTCCTTCCCGATGTCCCTGGGAAACGTCTTCCCGCAGGTAGGCAGATGGAGGGCCGCCCGCACCGCGTCCAGAGCGGAGCGGGTCTCCTGCCGCATCCCATAGGGCCCGAAGTACCGCGCCCCGTCGTCGGACACCCGGCTGACGATGGAGAATTTGGGGTACGCCTCCCGGCTGAGCCGGACGAAGGGATAGCCCTTGTCGTCCTTTAGCAGGATGTTGTACCGGGGCATGTACTGCTTGATGAGCGCGTTCTCCAGCACCAGCGCCTCGAACTCGCTGCCCACGATGATGGTGTCGAAGTCGTCCACCAGCCCGACCATGGTGTGGGTCTTGATGTTGTGGCCCCGGCCCGCCTGAAAATACTGGCTCACCCGGTTTTTCAGCTTCTTGGCCTTGCCCACATAGATGACCTCGCCGTCCTTCCCGTGCATCAGGTACACCCCGGGAGCCAGAGGCAGGCTGTTGGCTTTTTCCAGCAATTCTTCCTTTGTCATATAACGTCCTCCAACTGGCAGTGCGCCCCTTTCGTAACATCGCCGCAGGCATCCATAGAGATAAACCAAAATTTATCGCTCCAGCAGGAACGCCCTGATCCCTTCACTGATCGCTTTATACTCGTGATCATGAACATAATGCGGACAGTCCAATTCTATATATTCCCCTTCGTCAACCTGTGATATATATTCAATCGGAATTTTTCTCCACGTTTCTTTATCAAAGCCCGTTCCACCAGAACCGTCTGAAATAAATAACAGCATCGGAAGCTGCGGAACACCCATGCTGTTCACTTTTTCAGCATTTTCCTTTACCCGCTCCATTTCGTTTATCATTGTCACGGTTGCCGTCCGGCTGTAGAAAACCGCTCTATAAATTTCCTTTTCGTCATCGGATAATGTACCATACTTTATAGCGTCACTGTCCGAAATGCCCGGTATCAAACGAGTGACGCCCATATCAGCCGCCCAGCTCGCAATGCGCATGACAGGTATATTTATGTCCATGCTGTCATAATACTCCGGCACCGCCATATCCAGTCCAATAATTGCAGATACCTCCTCAGGATACTTCTGCGCCCAATACAGGGCTTCAAGTCCTGACATCGAGTGGGGGCAGAGGACATAGGGCGCGTTTAATCCCGCGGCGGCAAGAGCAGTCCTTGTGTCCTCAAGTATGGAATCAATGTCTCTGTCCTTATCGACAACATCGCTGAAACCGTATCCGAATTTCTCTACGACCGCGATCTGATATTGATCGCTCAAAAGAGAATAGAGGGACTTGAAATCCAATATGGGGGAGCAGGTACCGCCGCCTGACAGGAAAACAAGCGCCGTATCGCCGGTTCCTTCAACATAGACACTCATCTCGTGTCCGCCAACGTCAACCATTTTTCCCAACGGCGAACGTGATCCAGTTTCCGCTTTCAGACGGACTTGATGATCGATGTATATGATCAGCAGCAATACAAGCACTGCGGCAAGCACAATACCCGTTATCTTCATAGCTCTTTTTTTCATGGTGTTCCCCGCCCCATCTCACATAGAAGCTTCGGTTTATCGAGCCGGTATGCAAAGTATACCACTATCGCAGGTGGCGTTCAACCCTCATTTATACGCGCTGCCCACAGCAACGGGCCGGCCGCCCCCGGCCTGCGCCAGGAAAAAAAGACTGTTTCGTCACCGAAACAGTCTTTCATCCGCTGTGTATTGTGGTTACTCGCCAAACTCGCCGGAACGGACCAGCTCGGCCAGAGCCTCCACGGCCTCCTTCTCGTCGGAGCCGTCGGCGATCAGGGTGATAGTGGTGCCCTTCACGATGCCCAGGGAGAGTACGCCCAGCAGGCTCTTGGCATTCACCCGGCGCTCGTCCTTCTCGACCCAGATGCCGCTCTTGAACTCATTGGCCTTGCGGATGAAGTAGGTGGCAGGTCTCGCGTGCAGACCGACCTCGTTGTTAATGGTGACTTCCTGAGTATACATAGACCTATATCTCCTCTTCAATCTCAATCTGCATATACTGCATCACAGCATCACAGCCGTTGGATATGGCTATATGTTAGCAAATTTATTTCCCCTCGTCAACGGCACATTCCACAAATTTGTCTGCCCTCAGAAGACCTTTGCACACCGTTTTGTGGGAATATTTACGAAAGCGTTATTCTTCTCCCTTTATATCGCCGTCTTTTTCCTGTTCCGTGGAAAGTATTCCCAGCAAACAGCCGGACTATGCCCTCCATTTCTCAGTTTATGCGGCGCGCTCCGGAAACGCGCCGCCCTCCGCTCAGACCGCCTTCCCCTCCCGGACGGGAGCCAGCAGCAGCTCGCCCCCCACGCACCGCACCGACAGCCCCGGACACCGCTCCCGCAGGCCCTCCGCCAGCGCGCCCAGCGCTTCCTGCCGGCCCCGGTGCCCGGACATGCGCTCCGCCAGGGCCGGGTCCAGCCCGGCGACCCGGACGGTGACCAGCACCATCCCCCCGCTCTCTGTCTCAAAACAGGGATCCAGCGCCAGAAGCGCCTCCGGCGCCCCCTCCGCCCGCAGCTCCTCCGTCTCCAGCTCCTGCCGGAGGACCCGCCGGTACAGGGCCTCCCGGATATTGGGGTACTGCGCCGCCGCCTCCGCCGTTCCGTCCGCCGCCAGCGGCGGCGGAAAGCGCACCGTGATGAACCCGGGCCCGCCCAGCGCCGGATGCTCCATGAGCTCCGCCAGCGCCTCCGCCGCCGCGCCTAGGGCCTCGATCCCATCCAAACGAAGCTCCCGCTCCGCCGCCTCCCGGGCCTCCCCGCCGTCTCTCCGCCCGAAGGCCTGCGCGGCCCAGAGGATAGCCGCTGCCGCCGCCAGCACCCCGGCGGCCAGGAAAAAGAAGTGCATCATCCAACCCTCCCGTTGTTATCTTTCAGCATATATTATAGTATTCTTTCAGATAATTTGCAAGAGGGAATGTTGTCTGTAAGATAACTGTGGAGGGAGCTGATAGAAATGAGCGCAGACATGCGCGCGCTGGGCGAGTCCATCCGGGCGGCCCGGATGCGGAAGGGCCTGACCCAGGAGGCCCTGGCCGAGCTGCTGGACATCACCCCCATCCACCTGAAGAATATGGAGAGTTCCCGCAGGAATCCGTCGGTGCCGCTGCTGTTCTCGCTGATGGAGCTGCTGGACCTTTCCGTGGACGCCCTGGTCTTTCCGGAGCGGCAGGAGGGCGGCGTGCTCCACACCGACGGCCTCTCAGAGGCCGAGGTCGAAGCGCTGACCCGTCTGGTGGATGTGATGCGGCAAAAAAGCAAAGGCCGGGACCGGTAGCGAGCGCTGCCCTCCCGGCCCCTTCTCTTTCCTGCCGCCAGGGAAATCCATTTTGCGTCTGTAGGGCGCGACGACCCCGGCGCGCCGTTGGAAAATCTGCCCTGTAGCGGCGCGCCGGGTCGTCGCGCCCTACAAATGCGGCGTTATTTTCTCAAAATTGATCTCCCTTTCCCGCCGCCGCCCGGTGTTGACTTTTCTCCGCCCGGGCCGTATACTGTACCTATTCCCTCCAAAGGAGGCGGACAGCGTGATCACCTTTGACAGCCATTCCACGGATCCCTACTATAACCTAGCCTTTGAAGAATATATCTTCACCCATTTCCGCCAGGAGGACGTCTTCCTCCTCTGGCGCAGCGCCCCCTGCATGGTGGTGGGGAGCTATCAAAACATCTGCCGGGAGGTCCGCCCCGTGAAGCTCTGGCGGCAGGGCGTTCCCGTTCTCCGCCGCATCTCCGGCGGCGGCGCGGTCTATCACGACCTGGGCAACCTCAACTACTCCTGCATCACCACCCAGGACGGCGGCGTGGATTACGGCAAGAGTCTCGCCCCCATTCTGGAGGCCCTGAACGCCATCGGCGTCCCCGCCCGGCAAAACCGGACCAGCGACATTGCCATCGGCCAGGAGAAGATCTCCGGCAGCGCCCAGCGCTCGGCGGGAGGCCGCCTGCTCCACCACGGGACGTTGCTCTTCGACTCCGACCTGACGGCCCTGGAGGACATCTCCGTCCGGGGCAAGAACGACTGCGTCCAGACCAAGGGCACCCAGTCCGCCATCTGCGCCGTGACCAACATCCGCCCCCACCTGGCGGAGGATATGACCATAGAGACTTTCCGCCAGCGCCTGCTGGACCGCATGGTCCCGGACCCCGGCGGCCGCCGCGAGCTGACCCCGGCCCAGCGCGAAGAAGTTTTTCGCCTGCGGGATGAGAAATACTACAGCTGGGAGTGGACCTGGGGACGCACCCCCGCCTTCACCTACGAAAAACACGGCGTTTTTTCCGGCGCGCCCTTCCACGCCGCCTACGCCGCCAAGCACGGGATCGTTTCAGACGCCGCCATCGACTGTCCAGCCCTGGACGCCGCCCAGGCCGTCCGCCTGCTGAACGGCGCGCGCCTAGGTCCGGAGAGCTTCGCAGGGATCTGCGAGGCACTGGCCGGGGAGCGCAGTCCGGAACTGCTGGAGCTGCTGCTGTAAGCTCCAAAACATCTTCAAGAACACACGAAAATTCAACATATTGGGAGAAGACATCATGGAAAAAGAACTTGCAATGCCCAAGCTGCGTCCCGAGATGACCAGCGGCGTCCTGTGCGCCTGGCTGAAGGAGGAGGGCGACCAAGTGGAAGCCGGCGAGCCCCTCTATGAGGTAGAGACAGACAAGGTGGTCAACCAGATCGAGGCCACCGCCTCCGGCGTCCTGAAAAAGCAGCTCTGGGAGGAGGGCGACCAGGTGGTCCCCGGCGCCCCGGTGGCGATCCTGGAAACGGAGTAAGGGCCATGGAGAGAAAACCGGAATGGCTGCGGGTCCGCTACAACCAGGAGGCCGTGGCCGAGGTCGCCCAGCTGCTGGGCCAGCTGAAGCTGAACACCGTATGTAAGGAGGCCAACTGCCCCAACCTGGGGGAGTGCTACCGCAAGCACACCGCCACCTTCATGATCCTGGGCAGCCAGTGTACCCGCAACTGCCGCTTCTGCAACGTGACCCCCGGCCATCCCCTGCCCCCGGACCCGGATGAGCCGGAGAACGTAGCCGCCGCCGCCCAAAAGCTGGGCCTGCGCCACGTGGTCCTGACCTGCCCCACCCGTGACGACCTCCCGGACGGCGGCGCGGAGCAGTTCGCCAAGACCGTCCGGGCCATCCGCGCCGCCTGCCCCGGCGTGACGGTGGAGACCCTGATCTCCGACATGAAGATGGACACCGCCGCCCTGGACGTTGTGATCGAGGCCCGGCCCGAGGTCCTCAACCACAATGTGGAGACCGTCCAGGCCCTGCAAAAGGCCGTCCGGCCCCAGGCGGACTACCGGCGGAGCCTCTCCGTCCTCAGCTACTGCAAAGAGACGGCCCCCTCCCTCCTGACCAAGACCGGCTTCATGGTGGGCCTTGGCGAGACCGAGGAGCAGATCGGCCAGCTGATGGACGACGTCCTGGCCGTGGGCTGCGACATCCTCACCATCGGCCAGTACCTGCAGCCCACGCCGGAGCACTACCCCCTGGCCCGCTACGCCACGCCGGAGGATTTTGCCCGCTATAAAGAAATGGCCTTGGCGAAGGGCTTCCGCTACGTGGCCTCCGCCCCCCTGGCGCGAAGCTCCTATAAGGCCTGGGAAGCACTGGAGGGCGTCCATGATCTACATTGAGACCAACTCCGCCGACGTGTGCTACAACTTCGGCGCGGAGTACTATTTCACCGCGGAGAAGCCTCTGGACGGCACCGTCTTCCTCTTCTGGCGCACCACCCCCACCCTGATGGTGGGCCGCTACCAGAACGTCCTGGAGGAGGTGGACCGCGCCTACGCCGATGCCCACGGCATTCGGATCGTCCGCCGCATGAGCGGCGGGGGTACCATCTACACCGACCTGGGCGGCTGGCAGTTCACCTTCATCGAGGACGCACGGGCGGAGGACATCCAGTTCCAGCGCTATATCTCCCCTGTCATCGACGCCCTGGCGGAGCTGGGCGTGGAAGCTGCCTTCAACGGCCGCAACGACCTGACCATCGCCGGGCGGAAGATCTCCGGCAACGCCCAGTACCGCCTGGGCGGCCGGGTGGTCCACCACGGCTCCCTGCTCTTCGACACGGACCTGGAGCAGATGGCCGCCGCCACCACCGCGGACCGCTATAAGATCGAATCCAAGAGCATTCCCTCCGTCCGCGAGCGGGTGACCAACATCGCCTGGCACCTGCCCGCCCCCATGGACGCGGAGGCCTTCAAGGCCGACGTGGTCCGGCACATCCTGGGCCCGGAGGGCGAGACCTACGCCATCACCCCCGAGGACGACGCCCGCATCCGCGCCCTGGCCCAGGAGCGCTTCGCCTCCTGGGAGAGCACCTACGGCCAGGGCCCCGCCTTCAACATCGAGCGGGTGGGCCGCTTCCCCGGCGGCACGATGCGCTTCCGCCTGGAGGTCAAGCGGGGCGTGATCCGCCAGACGGCGGTGTCCGGCGACTTCTTCTCCACCCTGGACGGCGAGTCCTTCCACGCCGCCCTGTCCGGCTGCCGCTACGAACGCGGTGCCGTCCTGGAGGCGCTGGAAAAGCTGTGCGCGGACGGCGCGGTCTACCGCGTGTCCCCGGCGGAGATGGCAAAGGCCATCGTTGACTGAAGAAATATCCCTGAAATACCGATATCCTGTCCGCCCTTATCTTGGTAAAATACATGTTACCATAGATAAGGAGGGCAGAGGCATGGCAGGCATCATGTACGGCTACGCCCGCGTATCGACGCAGGTGCAGAACGAAGCTCGCCAACTGGCGGCGCTGCGGGATTTCGGCGTGGCGGAAGAGAACATCATCATTGAGAAGCAGTCCGGAAAGGACTTCAACAGGCCCCGGTACAAACGCCTGGTCCGGAAGCTACATAGCGGCGACGTTCTGGTGACCCAGAGCATCGACCGTCTGGGCAGGAACTACAGCGAGATCCTGGAGCAGTGGCGGCTGATCACCAAGAAGCGGAAAGCGGCCATCGTCGTGCTGGACATGCCGCTGCTGGACACCCGCCAGGACCGGGACCTGACCGGGGTCCTCATCGCGGACATCGTTCTCCAGCTCCTCAGCTACGTGGCCCAGAAGGAGCGCGAGAGCATCCGCCAGCGCCAGACGGAGGGCATCGCGGAGGCCAAAGCCCGGGGCGTACACTGCGGACGCCAGCGCCTGCGGGTCCCGGACGGCTTCGAGGCCATCGCGGCCCAGTGGGAGAGCGGCGAAATTTCCGCCACCGTGGCCGCCGCCTCCCTTGGCATGTCTCGCGACACGTTCCTGCGCCGCGCAAAAGAGTTTTCCATTATCGACGATATCTAAAAAAAGAGCCCGTTCTTACTTCTATAAAAGTAAGAACGGGCTCTTTTTGCGCGTTTTTGAGGACTCCCGCCCAATAACGCCGCGCTGACTCGACACAAAACTGCGCTTATTTTCCTAAAAACAGAAAAAATCCGCACGAACCGGCGGATAAACCCACGCAAAAGGTATACCTTTTGCGTGGGACCTCATTTTTCGGCGGACCAGAATGGAGGGAACCTGGATGACTTCTTCAAAAAAGGACGCTTTGCAGTCCGCGATAGCCGCCTGCGGCGGCCAGCGCGAGAAGCTGCGCAGCTTCGCCGCTGAGATCGTAGCCAGCCTTTCCGAGCTCCCCTCCTCCGGGGACAGCGACCCGCTGGACATCTTCGTTGCCGAGCTGGTCCTCTCCGCTGCTGACCAGAGGCGGAAGGAGGAACGCAAGCAGCACCAGATGGAGTGCATCTCCGCCGCCAAGGAACGCGGCGTCCGCTTCGGTCCACGCCCGGCTCCGCTACCGGACGACTTCGACGAATGCCATCAGGCCTGGCGTGACGGGCGGCTCTCCCTCCGGGAAGCGGCGGAATCCTGCGGCATGGGGAAGACCTCCTTCCGCCGCGCGGTCCTCCGCAAGGAGGAGACCAGCGCCAGCATCCCCCAATAGAAAAGCTTTCACTGGCGCGGAAGGACACCGCGCCCTACACGGCGAAAGGAGATCACCATGTTATTTTTACAGCTCAAATCCGGCGAATATCTGACCATCGGTGAGGATATCGCCGTTCAAGTCTTCCAAGAGACCAGCGACCGCATCCGCGTGGCGGTGACCGCGCCGAAGGACTTGACTATCCTCCGAGGCGAGGTCCGCGAGCGCACCGGAGCGAACCGCCCCAGCACCATCATTCCCACCCCGGTTTCTCCCGGCTGACGAGCCGGTGGAAATATAAGCAGGAGTATCCGCGTTCCGGAAAGTCTGGCCAGTGGACCGGGACAACGATCCTCCCATCCTCAGTGTGTGGAGGCTAAGGATGGCCGAAACACAAAAAATAATTATCTAAAGGAGTATAGAATCATGCGTATTCAACACAATATCCCGGCGATGAACGCCTACCGCAACTACAACATCAACACCTCCGCCGTCAACAAGAACCTGGAGAAGCTCTCCTCCGGCTATAAGATCAACCGCGCTGGCGATGACGCCGCCGGTCTGGCTATTTCCGAGAAGATGCGCGCTCAGATCACCGGCCTGGACGCCGCTACCAAGAACGTCAAGGACGGCATCTCCCTGGTGAAGACCGCCGAAGGCGCGATGCAGGAAGTCCAGGACATGCTCAACCGCATGGTCAACCTGGCTACCCAGTCCGCCAACGGCACCTACGACAACGAGGTAGACCGCGCCAACCTCCAGAAGGAAGTTGATCAGCTCCAGTCCGAAATCAACCGTATCGCCGACTCCGCCAACTTCAACGGCATCAAGCTGCTGGACGGCTCTCAGGAGATCAAGACGAAGTACAACCTGAGCAACATGACTGACGCTACGGCTGGTGCTCTGACTGTAGTTGCCGATGGTCAGATGGGTCAGGAAGCCCAGGTCGGCATCCTCACTTTTGATCTGAAGGACTTGGTTTTCAGCAGCACCAGCGCTGATACTGCTGGCGATGTGACCTTCCAGGTTGCTGGCGCGGACTTTATGAAGGGCGATGATACAGTCGATTTTACCGGAATGCTGTCTGCTAACGGCGAAGTTTCCGGTGCACAGATTGCCAATAAGGTCAACGGCTCTACCATTGAAATTGATGGCGTGACCTATGATGTCTCCGTTGAGAACGAAGCGACTGTTGTCCTCACCGGACAGAAGCCGCCCCAGGCGGCAGAGCGGGCAACTGCGTTCAACGTTACGCTCAACTGCTCAGAGGCCTCTACTAACCAGGCAGAAGAAATCGCGGTCGTTGTCCGTCAGGAGCCTATTGCCGCAGGTAATGGCCGTATGTACGCCCAGGCCGAGTTCAGTCTGACGGCTGATTTTGTAAAGGATGGCGGTGCGCTGAAGATTGGCGATACCACCTACACCTTTGCCATTGGTTCTAAGAGCAAGTTCACCACAGCAGAAAACGTGATCGACCTGACGGACCTTAACCCCGATACTGTTGCTGCCGAAGATTTGCTGCGCATTGCAGGTGACCGGCTGTCCGCCGCCGCCGTCAACAACAAGAATTTCTACATCGGCACTGATAAGATGGCTGATGGAACCACGAAGATCCGCATAACTGAAAAAGAGGGCGGCGTGGATTACTCCAAGAACAATTTGGCTGGCGAGGACGGAAAGGGCAGCGGCTATGATGGAACGCCTGGCACTACGGAAGCGCCTGACTCTGATGTTGCCGTTGATTGGAAAGGCCTGGTCCAGTTCGGTACTGCTACTGTCAAAGGCACTGGCCTGACCCTTCAGATTGGTGATACCTCCGACAGCTATAACCAGTTGAACGTCAACATCGGTGACATCCACACCAAGGCCTTGGGTATCTCCAATATTGACATTTCCACTCAGGTTGGGGCAGCAAACGCCGTCAACACTGTCAAGAACGCCATCAACAGTGTTTCCTCCATCCGCGGTACCCTGGGCGCTACCCAGAACCGTCTGGAGCACACCCAGAACAACCTGTCCGTGATGAAGGATAACATCCAGGACGCCGAGTCCACCATCCGCGACACCGACATCGCCGAGGAAATGATGAGCTACACCAAGAACAACATCCTGGTGCAGTCCGCCCAGGCCATGCTGGCCCAGGCCAATCAGATCCCTCAGGGCGTCCTGCAGCTGCTGGGCTAAGCATTGTAATTCTGTTTCTATTCCCCGGCGGGTTCCGTCCCGCCGGGGGCACCCCGCGCACTTGATGAGGAGGCTATATACCCTATGGAACAAAAAAAGCGGCTTGCGGCACTGCTTCTGGCGGTGTGCCTGCTGTTATCCCTGACCGCCTGCGGCCAGAAAACCGACAGCGCCGGGGACGAACCGGCCACGCCCAAGATCGCCTATGCGGAAGGCGTGACTGCGGTAGAAGACCCGGACGCGCTGCAAAAAGCAGTAGATGAGATGTACGAACAGGCCAGACAGCCCGGCGTGACCCTGGAGTACAAAAACGACGCTCGCAGCGAAGATGGCGAGAACTTCTCATGTTACATCGCCAACGCCGTTGAAAACGCCTATGATATGTACATCCAAATCTTCGCCGATGCTGAGCTGACAGATCAGCTTCTGTTGACCGGCCTGCTCCGTCCGGGGACCGCCTTTGACAGCATCACCCTGGAGCATCCGCTGGACCCCGGCACCCATCGGGTATATGTAGCCTTCACACAAGTAGAGGAAGACCTGGAAACGATCCACGCCCAGGTCATGGTTACGATGGACTTCACCGTAACGGAATAATTTTGTTGACTGCGGCGCAAGCCGTAGCAAAGAATTTATCAGAGAGGATGTATTCACTATGAACTTCAAGAAGATCATGAGCTCTGCTCTGGCCGGCGTTATGGCCCTGTCCCTGGCAGTTCCCGCTTTTGCTGCTGATGGGGACCTCGAGCAGAGCACCGCCATCACCGGCACCACTCAGGCTCCCACCATCAAGATCACCGTCCCCGCTACCGGTACTGTGACCGTCAACCCCTACAAGATGGAGGTTACGGTAGACTCTGATAAGAAGACCGATCAGATCATCAGCGCCACCCAGTATATCGAGAACGCAAGTAACGTAGCGATCAAGGTCAGCGCACAGGTGACCGGCACAGCCGCCGGCAATCTCGCCTTCGCTACTGCCACCACCCAGGGCACAAAGGCCGTGACCACCAACAGCGTGTTCATGTACTTTGAGATGGATGTGGCTGACAAGAATGACGGCACTGCAGACCCCACCTGGGCAACGGCCTATGACAGCAAGTCCAATAAGCAGATACTGGTCAGCACCAAGGCCACGAAGAAGACCGACATGGTGACCTTGGCCGCTGGTACTAGCACGGCGGCGGCCTCCACTGGCGGTTATGCCGCGTTCCACCTGGCTGGCGATGCCGCCTCCGCTCCCACCAGCGCTTGGACAGATGCTGATAAGGCCGATGTAGCCATCGCTTTCACCTTCACCCCGACCTCTACCTCTACCGCCACTCCCTGAGCGAGCAGCCAGAACAAGTCCTGACCCTTTCCGGGCCGCGCGGCATCTGCCCGCGCGGCCCCTCTTGTTAACGGAGAACGAGCCATGAAGACAAAACAACTGCTCTCGACCGTGCTGGCGCTGCTGCTGGCCCTCAGCCTGCCCGCCGCCTCCGCCTCCGAGCCTCCCGCCCCGGACGCCGGGGGACTTATCAACGTGATCGTCCCCAGCACCGGCCATATGGTCATCAACCCCTACCGTCTGGCGGTACGTCCCGACGGCGTGGAGACCACCGCCCAGCTCGTCCACGCGCCCCAGGCGCTGACGAACCTGAGCGATTTCCCGGTAACGGTCAACGTGACCGCCTCCGCCAGCCTCCCCCGGGAGAGCGAGGCGGTCTTCGTCCACGCCCCGCCCGCCCCGGACGCCAAGGCCAAGGAGGTCTTTCTCTACGCGGAGTTCCAGGCGCGCCCCGACTGGTGGGAAGGCGCGTACCTGGACCTGCCCAACCAGCTCCCCGTCAGCCCTCGCGGCGCTTCCGCCGGGAACGTCCTGACACTGGACGCCCAGGGCGAGGGCTGGTTCCGCCTGTTCGGGGCCCTCGCCTCCTCTCCGGCCTCCGCCTGGAGCGATACGGATACCTTCGGCGCGGTGCTGACCTTCACCTTCGCCCCACTCTATCCGGACCCGGAACCGGCGGAAGGACCCGAAGCGCCTGAGGAGGAGGTCCCGGAGGACCCCGAGACCTCCGACATACCGGAAGAGGCTCCCCCGGAGGACTCCGAGACCCCAGACGTTCCGGAGGAAGTCCCGCCGGAGGAGGACCCTCCCGAGGAGATCACGCCGCCCGACGCGGCGGAAGATGACCCCGCCCCGCCGGACGGCGCGCCTCCGGAAGACCCCGCACCCCCGCCCGAGGACCCCGTCCCTCCCAGCGGGGAAGAAGACCATATCCCCGAACAAACCACGGAGGACCAGGCCGAAGCCTGGTCCTCCCTAATTTTTTACACGCCCACCGGCAGTCCCGTCAAATACCTGCGCAGCAGATCGAAAACATGGCTGGCGGCGGCGGACCGCACCCGGTCCCGCCCCCGGCCCTTCCCGCAGGAGAGTTTCTGGCAGACGGTCCCCTCCGCCGAGGCCAGGGCGATGTAGACGGTGCCCACCTCGTTGCCCCGGTCGTCGGTGTCGGGCCCCGCTACGCCGGTGACGGAGACCGCCAGATCGCTCCCGCAGATCATCCGGCAGCGCTCCGCCATGGCACGCGCCACCGGCTCCGATACCGCCCCGAACGCTTCCAGCAGCTCCTCCGGCACTCCCAGCACCTGGGCCTTGACGTCGTTGGTGTAGCTGACCACGCCGCCCCGAAAGACCGCCGACGCCCCCGGCAGATCGGTGATCCGCTTCGCCACCAGTCCCCCGGTGCAGCTCTCGGCCGCCGAGAGCGTCAGCCCCTTCTCCCGCAGCAGCCCGGAGGCCACCGCCTCCAGACTGTCCACGTCCACGCCGTAGACCACGTCCCCCAGGGTCTCGCGGACCTGCCTCACCAGGGGGGCCAGCATCGCCTCCGCGGCCTCCCTGTCCTCCGCCTTGGCGGTGGCCCGCACCATGCACTCGTTGAGCTTGGCGTAGGGGGCCAGGGTGGGATTGGCCGACCGGGTCATGGGCTCCCGCAGGGCCTCCTCCACGGAGCTCTCCCCCATGCCGAAAATTTTGATCTCATGGCTGACGATCACGCCGTCCGTCAGCTGCTCCAGATACCGGGCCGCCCGGTGCTCGAACATGTACCTGCACTCAAAGGGCGGCCCCGGCAGCATCAGCACGTGGACCCCGTCCTCCTGGAAGGCGCACCCCGGCGCGGTCCCCACGGGGTTGTCGAATACCACGCACCCCACCGGCAGCAGCGCCTGCTGCACGTTGTTTTCCGGCATCTCCCGCCCCAATTTGTTCCGGAACCACGTCCTGATCTCCTCCAGGATATCCTCATGGAGCTCCAGCTCCCTCCCGAAGGTCCTGCAGATGGTCTGCTTGGTCAGATCGTCATACGTGGGCCCCAGCCCTCCGGTGGTGATGATGATGTCCGCCCGTCCCCGGGCCGTCTCCAGCGCCTGGGCCAGCCGCTGGGGGTTGTCCCCTACAACGGTGTGATGATGTACGGTGATCCCCAGCCCGCTGAGCTTCTCCGAGAGGAACTGCGCGTCCGTGTTGGCGATATTCCCCAGCAGCAGCTCCGTCCCCACCGCGATCAATTCAGCAACCATACCGGTCCCCTGCCTTTCCATCCATCAATCAAAGCTCAGTCTCCCAGGGAGACGGTCCTTCTCTCGACCCCCGCCAGCGCCCGTTCCATCAGGCCCTCGATGTCCAGGGCCTTCTCGAACTCCAGCACCTCGTCCAGATGGGGGTGCGTCTTCGGGTGCCTGGGCGTAAATACCGTGCAGCAGTCCTCGTAGGGAAGGATCGAGGTCTCGAACGTCGCGATCTTCCGGGAGATCGCGACGATCTCCTGCTTATCCATCCCGATGACGGGCCGCAGGACCGGCAGCTGGCACACCTGATCGGAGACCGCCAGCGCGTCCATGGTCTGGCTGGCCACCTGCCCCAGGCTCTCCCCGGTGACCAGCGCCCTGGCCCCGGTGCGCCGCGCCACCGCCTGGGCCAGGCGCATCATGAACCGCCGCATGATGAGGGTGAAGTGGTCCTCCGGGCAGGCCCGGCGGATGGCCTCCTGGATCTCGGTAAAGGGCACGATGTGCAGCTTCATCCGTCCGCACCAGGGCGTCAGCTCCCGGGCCAGCCGGACCACCTTGTCCAGCGCCATCTGGGAGGTGTAGGGCGGAGAGAAGAAGTGGACCAGCTCCAGCTGCACTCCCCGCTTGGCGATCATGTAGGAGGATACCGGGCTGTCGATGCCGCCGCTGAGCAGGCTCACCGCCGTCCCGCCCATGCCGATGGGCAGTCCCCCCGCCCCGGGCAGGCTGGGACCGTGGACATAGGCCGCCTTTTCCCGGACCTCCACATGGACGCGCAGCTCCGGCGTGTGCACGTCCACCTTCAAATGGGGGTAGGCGTCATGAAGAAGTCCGCCCACATACTGGCTGATCTCCATGCTGTTCATGGGAAAATGCTTGTCCGCCCGCTTGGTTTCCACCTTGAAGGTCTTCGCGCGCCGCAGTTCCCCGTCCAGATAGCTCTGCGCGCAGTGGAAGATCGCGTCCTTGTCCTTGGGGCAGGCCCGCGCCCTGGTGGCCGCGATGATGCCGAACACCTGCCTGCAGGCGGCGTACGCGCCGTCCAGATCGCAGTCCCCGTTCTGGGGCTCCACGTAAACGGTGCTCTGCTTGCAGTAGATGTGGAAGCTGCCATAGTGCTGGAGCCGGCGGCGGATATTGGCGTTGAGCTTGTCCTCGAAGGTCCGGCGGTTCAGTCCCTTGAGGACCACCTCGCCCAGCTTGAGGAGAATGATCTCGTTCATGATGATAAATCGTTCCTTTCCTCGGGTTTTCCTCCATATTATAGACGACTCCCCGCCATTTTGCAAGGGCGCGCGTACAAAAGAGCCCGAAAGCCGCGTTTTTCCTCCAAAGCAAAAGGGAGGGCGGCATACCGCTCACCCTCCCTATAGGCCCTGCACGCCGTCCCGCAGCTTCCCGGCCTCCCGCGCCATCTCCCGCAGGAGCCGGTTCTTCTCGTTCATGGGACCGAAGTCCTCCAGCGGGCACAGGACCAGCCCGCACCGCTCCATCACCGCCGCCGCCCGCCGGAAGGCATCCTCCCCCACCGGCTGGAAGCGCCTTTCGCCTACGACCTCGGTGGCCAGCGCCGCCGCCACCGGGTAGTCCACGTCGTTCTCCTGCAAGACGCCCGCCGCGAAAGGCGTCCCCAGCCTCTGCAGCCGCCGGTAGACCGGTATCCCGGCCCCGCCGCCGCCGATGACGAACACCCTGGGCGCGCCCCCGGCGGGCTCCAGCTCCAGCGACCCGAACAGCGCGTTGTAGCTCCCCCGGGCCGCGCCGTAGAGCGCCATCATGTAGTCCGCCGTAAAGATCTCCTCCGGCGTTCCCTGCCGCTCGATCCTGTCCCCCCGGACGCAGACCACATAGTCGCTGATCTTCTGGGCCAGGTCCAGCTCGTGGAGGGACATCACCACCGCCAGGTCCCTGGAGCGGACCATATCCTTCAAAATGGCCAGCAGCTCCAGCTTGTGGCGGATGTCCAAAAAGGAGGTGGGCTCGTCCAGCACCAGCACCTCCGGCTCCTGGCACAGCGCCCGGGCCAGCAGCACCCGCTGCCGCTGCCCGTCGCTGATCCGCGAAAAATCCCGCTCCGCCAGATCGGACGCCTGGACCAGCGCCAGACATTCCTCCACCTTTTCCCAGTCCTCCCGGCCCAGGATGCCCAGCCGCCCGGTGTAGGGATACCGCCCCGTGGCCACCACGTCCTCGCAGGTCATGAGCTCCGGCCGGACATGGCTGGTCATCAGCACGCTCATCCGCTGGGCCGTCTCCCGCTCGGAGAGCCCCGCCATATCCCGTCCGTCCAGATATACCGCGCCGCCCACCGGCTCCAGCTGCCGGATGACGCTTTTCAATATGGTGGACTTCCCGGCCCCGTTGGGCCCGATCAGGGTCATGATCTGTCCCCGGGCCAGTTCCAGCCGGATCTCCCGGATCAGCGGCCTGCCGCCGTACCCCACGGCCAGGTCCTCGGTACGCAGATAAACTTCTCTCATCCTCATCCCCTCACCCGGCCGCTCTTCCGGGAAGCCATCAGGTAGATCACCACCGGCGCGCCGAACACGGCCGTCACGGAGCTGATATTCAGCTCCGTAGGCGCGAACACCGTCCGGGCGATCAGGTCGCACCCCAGGCAGAACACCGCGCCGCCCAAAAAGCACGCCGGGATCATAACGATGGGCTTCGCCGTCCGGAAAAGGCTCTTGATCAGATGGGGCACCGCGATGCCCACAAACGAGACCGGCCCCGCGAAGGCCGTGACGCAGGCGGAGAGGATGCTGGACAGCAGGATCAGCTCCACCCGGAACCGCTTGACGTTCACTCCCATGTTCTGGGCGTACACCTCGCCCATCTGATATGCGCCAATGGGCTTGGACAGCAGAAAGGCCAGCCCCAGGGAGAGGAACACCACCCAGCTCATTACCCCCACGCTGTCCCAGCTGGTCCCGGAAAAGCTTCCCATAGACCAGTTGTGGAGGTTGACGATGTTGGAGTCGTCCGCGAAGGTCACCAGAAAGTCGGTGACGGCGGAGCAGATGTGCCCGATCATCACGCCGCCCACCACCAGCATACTCATCTGCTTCACCCGCCGGGACAGCAGCAGGATAAAGCCCATGGACAGCATGGACCCCGCGAAGGCCCCCGCGATCAGCGCCATGGACCCCGCCGTCCCGCCCCGGCTGAGCAGAAAGATCATCACCAGCGAGACCGTCAGCTTGGCGCCCGAGGAGATGCCCAGCACGAAGGGCCCCGCGATGGGATTGGCAAAAAAAGTCTGGAGCAGGAACCCCGACACCGACAGCGCCCCGCCCAGGATCGCCGCCGCCAGTACCCGTGGCAGCCGGATGCCCCAGATGATCCCCGGAGCCATCGGGCTGGCCAGCGCCGCCAGCACCTCCGCCGCCGTAAAGTCCACGCTCCCGGCGCAGACGTTCCACACCAGCAGCACGATCAGCAGCGCCGCCAGCAGGCCGAAGCAGGCGCAGTACCGTATCCATACCTTTCTCACGATGTCCCCTCCCCCGTCACGTCAGCCGGTGCAGGTAATTCATGTCCCCGTCCGCCGGGTCCTCCCGGGTGAGGACGGCGTTGATGTCCAGGATCATATCCCCCACGCCCAGCGCCTCCTGGAACATGCTCTTTCCCGTGCACCAGACGTCGCCGGCGCGCACCGCCTTGAAGTCCGCCAAGGGCTCGCTCTTCGCCACCAGCTCCTCGATGGTGGTTAGGTTGGCGTCGATGGCGCTGTTGTAGATCAGCACGTCCGCGTCCTTGGCCCCCTGGTAGAAGGACTCCATCTGCATGTTCATGGTGGACAGGGCGTTCTCCTCGCCCGGCAGGTCATGGAACACGTAGACGCCTCCCGCCAGATCGATGGCCTTGGCGATATAGTCCCCCGGCTTCCGCACGCTCACCGCGCCGTTGGAGGTGATGTAGAAAAAGGCCACCGTCTTGCCGGTATTCTCCTGCTCCAGCACCGGCGCAAGCCGCTCCAGCTGGCCGTTGAAGAATGCCTCCGCCTCCTCCAGCCTTCCCATCAGCACCCCGTAGAGCTTGATCCACTCCATCCGTCCCAAGGGATGGCTCTCATAGCTGGAGCGCTCCACCAGCACCGGGACGCCCAGCCGCTCCAGCTGCTCCTTGACCTCCGGATCGTGGTAGATCATGGTAGACTCCAGCGCCAGGCCGCAGTTCCGGGATAGGATCAGCTCATAGTCCGGCGCGTTGTATTTTCCCGCGTAGACCATCCGTCCCTCCTCCATCGCCTCCCGGGCCTCCGGGATGTACCATCCCTCCGTCCTGGTTCCGGAGAGGGTCACGGCGTCCAGCGCGTCCAGCTGGCAGAAGGAATCCATGGCGGCGGTAGCCTGCATGTAGATATTTTCCAGGGGCTGCCGGAGGACCACCACCTCCTCCGGGGTGTCCGCGGGAGGTTCCAGGCCCTCGGGGCACAGCAGATAGGTCTCCTGATCGATCCGGATACGGGCATACCCGCCCTCAGAAAAATCCACGGAAAAGCTCTGGGCGTACTCCAGTTCCAGACGGTCCTCCCAGGCCAGATCCTCCCAGCCGCAGGCCGCCCGGCCGTCTCCGGCTTCCGGCGCGGGGTCCTCCGCCGGAGGGGGCGCCGCCTCCTTCCGGGCGCAGGCGCACAGGCACAGGGCCAGCAGCAAAGCAAACAGTTTCCAGCGTTTCATACAGGTTTCCTCACTGTTTTTGCAGAGTGGAAGAGTCAAAATACAAGGTGTACTCCACCTCGTGGGGCTCGCTCATGGCCACGGTGTCGGCGATGACGTCCAGCTTCTGGTCGAACGCGGCGACCGGGATCTCAAAGGTGGAGTTGCCGCCCGGCTCGCTGATCAGCTCGTACTTCTCCCCGTCCACCTTCATGTAGTCAAAATTGGAGCTGCTCCAGACGATGGTCGCCCAGAACCGCCCGTTCTCGCAGCGCAGCGCTGCGGGAGATTCCACTTTCGCCCGTCCGGTGCCGCCCTCCAGCGTCACGGCGGCGGTATAGGCCCCGTCCTCCGGAACGGGCTCCGCCGGTTCCGGTTCAGGCTCGGGCTCCGGTTCGGGTTCCGGCTGGGGCTCCGGGGCGGAGGCGTCCGCTGGACCAGCATCCACATCCGGAGTCTCTGCGTCGGGGGCCTCAGCGGGAACGGAGGGCGCGAAAGATTCCGGTTCCGTCTCCGACTCCTCTTCCGGTTCGGCGGGCGGGGGGAGCGGGTCAGCAGGTGGAGACGGCGGCTCCTCGATCCCGGCAGGAGCCGGTTCCGGGGGCGGCGGGGGATTTTTGCCGCCGCAGGCCGGCAAGAGGGTCAGCAGAAGAGAGAACGCGGTCAAAAGGGCAAGATATTTCTTTTTCATCCGTACATTTCCTCCTGGATCAAAAACTGCTTTAGAGCAGCGCCGCTGGCTCTTGACGGCGCGGCGCTGCTCTGGGCATGGATCAATTTATTCCGCCTCGGGAGAGATAAAGGTCAGGGTGCGGTCATACCACTCGTCCTTCTTCACGCTGTGGGCGGCATAGTCCAACGCCTTGTCCAGCTCGGCCACGGGCAGGGTGAAGATAGTCTTGCCGTCGGCGGCAACGCCCTCTACCACGCCCTCAGAGGCCAGCTTGGCGGCGTTCTTATTGCCCGCGAACATCTTGTCGAAGCTCTCGCTGCCCAGCACCAGCTTGGCGGTCATTTGGCCGTCCTTTACGGTCAGCTCGCAGCTGTCGATCTTGAACATGGACTGCTCGCACTCCACCTCGATGCTGTAGACGCCGTCCGCCAGAGCCTTGGGCTCCTCCTCATTGTCGGGATTCTCCGGGTTGGGCTGACTGATAATGCCGGCATCCTTCAAATCTACGGCGGCTTTGGCATGGTCCGCCAGCAGATCGCGGACGGCCTTGATCTCGCCCAGGCCATTGATCTGGCACTCGACTACCTCCAGTCCGGCGGCGGTGAAAACAGAGTACCAAGACTCGTCGTCGCTCTCGTCGGCCATGTCGTTGTTGGCGTGGTCACCGGCAACGATCATCATGGGACGGAGGATGACCTTCTCATAGCCGGCCTCCTTCACCATCTTCACCACATCCTCCGCCAGAGGCGCGGCCTCCACGGTGCCGATGAAATGGTTGGCGTTTCCGGCATCCTTGAGCACCTGCTGCATCTTGGCGTAGATGCTGTGGGAATCGGCGGAGGTGCCATGGCCCATCCAGCACACGGCGGTCTTGTCATCCTTGACCGCATCGGCGGCAACGTCCACCATGGCCTTGGCCACCTTGGCGAAGTCGTCATCGCTGGTCAGCAAGGGCGCGCCGATCTTAATGGACTCGAACTTACCGGCGTACTTCTTCTCCAGCAGATTGCGGAGGTCGCCGTACTCATAGCCGTTCATCAGGTGGGTGGGCTGGACCAGCAGATTCTTTACGCCGCTCTTTACGGCGCGGTCCAGAGCCTCCTTCACGTCGTCGATCTGCTCGCCGTCCCGGCGGTAGACATGCTCGATGATGATGTTGGCAGTGAAGCCGCGGCGGACGTCATAGTCGGGGAAAGCCTTCTCCAGGTCGTCCTCAATGGCCTTGATGGTGGCTACCCGGTTTTCGTTGAAGCTGGTGCCGAAGCTGACGACCAGCAGTTCGTTCTCCTTGGTGCAGTCCTGGTTGCGGGGGTCGTCCTTAGAGGCGTCTCCGGTGGCGTTATCGTCCAGATACCGGCACAGGATAACGGCCACCTGGGCACGGGTCGCGGTGCCATTGGGGTCCAGCCTGCCCTCGCCGGTCCCCTGGATGAACTCGCTGGCTACCGCCCAGTTCATGCACTCCTTGGCCCAGGAAGCCACTTCGGCTGCATCAGGATAGCCGGACAACTCGTCTACGCGGTTGGTCAGGCTGTCCTTCTTCATCTGTTTGGCAGCGAAAACGTTTAGAATTTTGGCAATTTCCTGGCGCAGGACGCTGCCGTCGGGAGCAAAGGTATCCGCCGTTTTTCCGGCGATGATGCCCTGGCCGTAGGCCCAGAGGACGGCGTCCTTATATTTCGCGTCATCGGCTACGTCTGCAAAAGGATTCTGGGCGTCTGCCGCATTGGCGGGTGATCCGGCCAAACGGTACAGCGCCAAGACCAGGCCGGCCCGGGTCATGTTCTCATCGGGGGCGAAGGCGGCCGCAGTCTTGCCATCGATCAGGCCCTTTTCTGTAACGGTGTCTATGTACTCCTTCCCCCAATGCTTTTCCACATCGGCATAGCCTCTGCTCTCCGCAGCAAAGGCCGCGCTGGTCAGGCCCAGGGCCAGTACCATCGCCAGCAGCAGCGCCGGCAGTCTGTTCCACTTTCTCATCATGATCGCTCCTCCTAAATTTTTTGTTATCCGCTGCTTGGTCTGCTTCCTCCGCGCCGGCGGACGCTCAAACGTCCGCCGGCACAGGAAGAAAGTATATTGTTTCCCGGCGCGAAACCCCTTTACGCCGGCGGAAACACTTGGCTGTCCGGGCCGCCAGGCAAAAGGAAAAGCGTCCCGGGCCGGAGGGCGCGGAACGCACACGGCCTCCCCAGAAGATGGCGAGGCCGGATCAGATAACGCGCTTCCGGTTCCGGCAGAATGCGGCCAGCCGTCACGTATCTGACTTATCCTCAAAAGAGGCATCACAGTGACCGACTCGCAGGGCGTCTCACCCTATTCCGTGTGCCGCAAAGGCGGCGCGGGCTGGCATTTATTTAATTCAGCTTCATGCTAACACAGCTTGCAAAATTTGTCAAGAGGCGTTTTCGGCGTTTCCGAGGGCATAGCCCGGTCAGCCCAGCACTACGTCCAGGGCAAGCATGATGGTGAACCCCGCTGCGAAGAACAGCGTCCCCAGGTTGGAGTGCTTCCCGGCGGAGGCCTCCGGGATCAATTCCTCCACGACCACATAGAGCATCGCCCCCGCCGCGAAGCTGAGAAGGTAGGGCAGGGCGGGCAGTATCAGCCCGGAGGCCCATAGGGTCAGCACGGCGGCGGCCGGTTCCGCCGCGCCGGACAGGACTCCGTAGAAAAACGCCCTTCCCTTTCTCATCCCCTCCCCCCTGAGGGGGATGGAGATGACCGCGCCCTCCGGGAAGTTCTGAATAGCAATGCCGATGGACAGGGCCAGGGTCGCCGCCGCCGTGATCGTCTCATTCCCGGCCATCCAGCCCGCCAGCACCACGCCCACCGCCATCCCCTCCGGGATGTTGTGAAGGGTAATGGCCAGCACCAGCATGGTGGTCCGCCCCAGGCGGGTGCGGGGCCCCTCCGGCTCATCGCCGCCCTGATGCAGATGGGGGATCGTCCTGTCCAGCACAAGCAGGAACAGAACGCCCATCCAAAAGCCGGTGACCGCCGGAAGGAACGCCCGCCGCCCCATGTCCGCCGCCTGCTCCATCGCGGGGATCAGCAGGCTCCAGACGGAGGCCGCCACCATGACCCCCGCCGCGAAGCCGGTCAAGGCCCGCCGGACCATCAGGTCCAGTCCCTTTTTTAAGAAGAACACGCACCCCGCGCCCAGCGACGTTCCCACGAACGGGAGGAGCAGTTCAGCCAATACATGCTTTGTCATTTCCGGACGTTCCCCATCTTTTTTGAGGATCAGTGTAACGATCCTGTACTTTGCCCTAGTATATGGAGCCGCGCGCCGGTCAATCCCAGGGAAATCAAATTTGCGAAAACAATGCCGCATTGGTAGGGCACGACGACCCGGCGCGCCGCTGCTGGGCAGATCATACCAACGGCGCGCCGGGGTCGTCGCGCCCTACGGACGAAAAATCGAACTCCTCTTCGCGCGAAAATCACTCCGCGCTCAAAGAAAATAGGAGGAGCGCCTGCGGCGCTCCTCCCGCTTTATATCAAAAATGATTTTGTCAATTGCAGATTGTGCAACCGCAAATGTTAGAACCTGTATTCATAATCGAGGGATGCTGGATGAACGAGGATTTTTCTCGTCAGAAAAGGAGGTTTTCCCGTGAAGCGGCGCTTTTAGCGCTAAGCCCACCGCAGGCGGGCCCACGTAACTATACTGCCGTATGGCAAGGGAAATCGACGCAGTATGACGGGAGAAAGACTGGCCAGACAGCGTGCAACGCTTGTGAATGCAGGTTCTTAAAGTTTTATTTCTGCTTGAGCCCGTCGTGCAACTTGTGGACACCACGCCGAACAGCTTCTGACTTGGACACACCAAGTTCTGTGATGCACTCATCCAATTTTCTTGCTGTATCCTTGTCCAAATATACTTTCAGTGAAGTATCCTTGGGATTGTCTGTAGGACGCCCCATTTTTTTGTCCCTCAATTATATCACCTCACTTTGTGGGGTCACTAAAAGCATAATAACTTAACGACGTCATAAAGTCAAGCGAATTTTGAATTTTTGGAGGGCATTTCTGTAGGGAAGGACATCATCTTCACATAGACAAGAAATTACCAGCATACTCTGCAAGTCGATTTTGCCTTTTGGGCTTCCAGGTTGGAATGAAAGATTCCGATTTTCCCTTCGATCCGGCATTTTTCCGTCCCTCCGCCCAGCCGGGCCGCGTCCGCTTTGGTCATTCCGACGAATTTTTCGAAGGCACGGAAAATCACGAAAAAAAGTCCCCCATGGGGGGATTTTACACTTGCTTTTTGTCCGCGTTTTTGCTATGATAAAAGCACTGTATTGTGAAAAATGTGACAATACGACCATAGCCCGATCATCTATTTGAGAGAAAGGAGCAAAGAAAGCGCAAACCGTGCGCTTTCCACATTCCGACTATGAAACTGATCACTGTCGAGCAAATGGAAGCCGCTACCGAACGGCTGCTGGAAAATGGCCGTCAGGTAGGCGCGGACTCCTGGCAGCAGCGCGTCAAGAACCAGACCCCTCACTGTAAATTCGGCGAGGAGGGCGTCTGCTGCCGCATCTGCTCCATGGGTCCCTGCCGCGTCACCCCCAAGGCCCCCCGGGGCATCTGCGGCTGTGATGTTCACGGCATCGTGGCCCGCAACTACCTGCGCTTCACCGCGGGCGGCGCGGCCACCCACTCCGACCATGGCCGCAGCATCTGCCACACCCTGTACCAGACCAAGGAGGGCGGCAATTACACCGTCAAGGATCCCGAGAAGCTGAAGAGAATTGCCGGCGAGTGGGGCATCGCCACCGAGGGCAAGGACATCTACGACCTGGCCCACGAGGTAGCCGAGACCGCCCTCATGGAGTACGGCAAGCCCTTCGGCCTCCAGCGCTTCCTCTCCCGCGCCCCCGAGCACACCCAGAAGCTGTGGCACGACGCGGGCATCGAGCCCCGGGCCATCGACCGCGAGGTCTCCCAGTCCCTGCACATGACCCATATGGGCTGCTCCTCCCTGCCGGAGGCGCTGATCCGCCAGTCCCTGCGCGCCGGCCTCTGCGACGGCTGGGGCGGTTCCATGTGCGGCACCGAGTTCTCCGACGTCCTCTTCGGCACCCCCAAGCCGGTGGACACCACCGCCAACCTGGGCGTCATGGAGAAGGACATGGTGAACATCGTTGTCCACGGCCACGACCCCTCTCTGTCCGAGATGATCGTGCTGTACGCCCAGGATCCCGAGATGCTGGCCCTTGCCAAGGAGCAGGGCGCCAAGGGCATCAACATCTGCGGCGTGTGCTGCACCGCCAACGAGGTGGCCATGCGCCACGGCATCCCCATGGCCGGCAACTTCCTCCAGCAGGAGAACGTGGTCCTCACCGGGGCCTGCGAGGCCATCGTGGTGGACGTCCAGTGCATCTTCCCCGCCCTGGGGCCCCTGTCGAAGTGCTTCCACACCAAGTTCGTCACTACCTCCGACATCGCCCGGATGCCCGACAGCGAGTTCATCCACTTCAGCGAGGAGACCGCCGGTGAGAACGCCAAGGCCATCGTCCGCATGGCGGTGGAGAACTTCAAGAACCGCAAGCAGGACCTGGTCCATATTCCCGACATCAAGGCCAACGCCACCGTGGGCTACTCCGTGGAGGCCATCAAGAAGTGCCTGGACGGCGTGACCAACACCCAGGTGGACGTAACCGGCACCATGAAGCCCCTTATCGAGTGCGTCAAGTCCGGCGTGCTGCGGGGCGCTATGGCTTTCGTCGGCTGCAACAACCCCAAGGTCCGTCCCGACACCGCCCACATCGAGCTGATGAAGAAGATGCTGGCCAACGATATCCTGATCGTTGTATCCGGCTGCGCCGCCCAGGCCGCCGCCAAGTCCGGCCTGCTGGACAAGGAGGCCAAGGAGCTGTGCGGCGACGGCCTCAAGCGCGTGTGCGAGCTGGTGGGCATTCCCCCGGTGCTGCACATGGGCTCCTGCGTGGATATCTCCCGCATGATGGTCCTGGCAAGCGACATCGCCAAGGATTCCGGCTGGAACATCTCCCAGATTCCTCTGGTGGGCTGCGCCCCCGAGTGGATGAGCGAGAAGGCCGTGTCCATCGGCAACTACGTCGTGGCCACCGGTATTGACACCTTCCTGGGCGTCGATCCCTACACCAAGGGCTCCACCGAGGTCACCGAGCTGCTCCAGGGCGAGCACGGCATCAAGGACTGGGTCGAGGCCAAGTACACCGTCGAGCTGGACATCGAGAAGCTGGGAGACCGGATGATCGAGGCCATCGAGGCAAAGCGCGTCGCGCTGGGGATCTGATATCCGGCATACATACTTTTCTTTTGTGAACAAAAGAAAAGTATCAAAAGAAAAAACTTTTTGCGCGAAACGTTCGTTTCGCTTATGGGGTTTTTGATACTGTCTTACTAAAAGAAGGATTTCCTATGAAAGTAGCCGTCACCGGCAAGGGCGGGGTTGGGAAGACCACCTTCGCCTCCACCCTCTGCCGTCTCTACGCCGCCGAGGGGCGCAATGTTCTGGCCGCCGACGTGGACCCGGATGCCAATCTTGGATTGGCATTGGGCCTGACGGAGGAGGAGGTCAACGCCATCGTTCCTGTGTCCAAGATGAAGGAGCTGGCGAAGGAGCGCACCGCCGCCAATGAGAGCAACACCTTTTACAAGCTCAACCCGGAGGTCTCCGATTTGCCGGACGAGCTGAGCCGGGATGTCAACGGCGTGAAGCTGCTGGTCATGGGCACCGTGGACACCGGCGGGTCCGGCTGCGTGTGCCCGGAGCACGTGATGCTCAAGGCCATCCTGTCCAACCTGGTCTTCCGGAAGGACGACGTGGTGGTGATGGACATGGAAGCCGGGCTGGAGCATCTGGGCCGGGGCACCGCGTCCATGATGGACCAGTTCATCGTGGTCATCGAGCCCGGGGCCCGGAGCATCCAGACCTATGAGCGGATCAAGGGTCTGGCGGCGGACATCGGCGTGCACAAGGTCCGGGTGGTGGCCAACAAGGTCAGGGATGAGCGGGACGAAGAATTTCTCCGCCGGCGCATCCCGGAGGAGGACCTGCTGGGGTTCATCCACTACAACGCCGACGTCATCGAGGCGGACCGCAACGGGCAGTCCCCCTTTGATTACAGCGATAAGGCCGTGGAGGAGATCCGGGCCATCAAGAACAAAATGGACAGCGAGAAATAAACATAACTTCTGATCATATCGTGAGGAGTGAATTAATAACGTGAAAACATTATTCGAACGCGTTTTCTCCGGCAACGACGAGATGTACGCCCTGGCCGTCAAGGCCGTGGACGAGGCCATGGCCAAGCTGGGCCCCGACGCCCCCGCCACCTTCGGCGACACCGCCTACTCCCTGCCCTGCTTCTATGCCATGACCGGCAAGAAGGTGGGCACCGTGGGCGAGGCCAAGGCCGCTCTGGAGAACGAGGTCAAGGCCTTCATGACCCGCAACAACCGCACCAAGGATATCTTTACCTCCGGCGTGGCCACCGCTCTGTCCGCCGAGATCATCGAGCTGATGAAGTACGCCATGGCCGGCGGCTCCCCCTATGAGGAGCCCGTCATGGGCCACTTCACCGACGCCCAGGTCCGTGAGCTGGGCGTGCCCCTGGTCACCCGGGACATCCCCGGCGTCGCCGTCATCATCGGCGCGGCTCCCACCGCCGAGGAGGGCGCCAACCTGGTCAAGGAGTACCAGTCCCAGGGTATTTTCGTCACCCTGGTGGGCGGCATCATCGACCAGTGCGTGGAGCAGGGCATGAAGCTGGGCTTCAACGTCCGCAACGTGGCCCTGGGCCGCGATCTGAGCAGCGTGGCCCACGTGGTCAGCGTGGCCCTGCGCGCCGCCTTCATCTTCGGCAGCGTCCAGGCCGGCGACTATGAGGCCATGTGGCGGTACACCATGGACCGCGTGTTTGCCTTTGTCAACGCCTACGCCCCCGTGGACGACATGACCGTGGCCTGCGGCGCGGGCGCCATCCAGCTGGGCTTCCCCGTTGTCACCAACGACACCGAGGAGAACAACATGTTCCGGGTGCCCAAGAGCCTCATCATCCAGCCCGACACCTCCAAGTTCAACGCCACCTCCCTGGAAGCCCGGGACATCAAGATCAAGATCACCAAGATCGACATCCCCGTGGCCTTCTCCTCCGCCTTCGAGGGCGAGATCGTCCGCCGCGGCGATATGCAGCTGGAGTTCGACGGCTCCCGGAAGACCGGCCTGGAGCTGGTCCGCGCCAAGGAGCTCAGCGAGGTGGAGGATCACCGCTTCACCCTTATCGGCTCCGACTTCGACGCTTTCGAGGTGGGCAGCAAGGTGGACTTCTGCATGGTGGCCGATGTGGCCGGCAAGAATATGAACAGCGACTTCGAGTCCGTGTTCGAGCGGAAGTTCCATGCGTACATCAACTGCATGGAGGGCGTGATGCACACCGGCCAGCGCGACGTGATCCGTGTGCGTATCAGCAAGGCCGCCTTTGAGGCCGGCGTGCGGGCCAAGGATTTCGCCGAGGTGCTGTATGCCAAGCTGAAGAGCGACTATGACGCCGTTATCGACAAGTGCGAGGTCACCATCATCACCGATCCCGCCGAGTGCGAGAAGTTCCGCCATGAGGTGGCTATTCCCGCCTACGAGAAGCGCGACGAGCGTTTGGGGAGCCTCACCGATGAGAATGTGGATCAGTTCTACACCTGCATCATGTGCCAGTCCTTCTCCCCCAGCCATGTGTGCATCGTCACTCCTGAGCGTCTGGGCCTGTGCGGCGCGGTGAGCTGGCTGGACGCCAAGGCCACCAACGAGCTGGATCCCTCCGGCCCCTGCCAGGTCGTGCCCAAGGAGCATATCATCGACGAGAACATCGGCCGGTGGGAAGAGGTCAATGACGCCGTGAAGAAGTACAGCCAGGGCGCGCTGGAGAGCGTGACGCTGTACTCCATCATGGAGGACCCCATGACCTCCTGCGGCTGCTTCGAGTGCATCTGCGGCATTGAGCCCTTCTCCAACGGTGTGGTCATCGTCAACCGCGAGCACGCGGGCATGACCCCCCTGGGCATGACTTTCTCCGAGATGGCCTCCATGACCGGCGGCGGCGTGCAGACCCCCGGCTTCATGGGCCACGGCAAGCACTTCATCGCCTCCAAGAAGTTTATGAAGGCCGAAGGCGGCCTGGGCCGCATCGTATGGATGCCCAAGGCTCTGAAGGACCAGGTGGCCGAGAAGGTCAACCAGTCCGCCAAGGAACTCTACGGCGTGGAGAACTTCTGCGATATGATCGGCGATGAGACCATCACCGAGGATGCTGAGGCTCTGCTGAACTACCTGACCGAGAAGGGCCACCCCGTGCTGGGGATGGACCCGCTGATGTAAGGTCCTTTTTCTGTGGCAGGACGCCGCTCCGGTATGGGGCGGCGTCCTGCCGGCGGATGGTTTTTATGATTGAGGAAAAATTTCGCAAAAAGGGCTTTACAAATGGAGGTGGATGGGGTATAATAATATCTACTTTTGGGCTCGTAGCTCAGCTGGGAGGGCGAGTGGTCCGCAAAGCAATGCAGAAATCACAGCTCCAAGCGAAAAAACCAAGTTGGCAAAAAAGTTGCAAAAAACGGCAAAATATGGGCTCGTAGCTCAGTTGGGAGAGCGTTCGGTTCGCATCCGAGAGGTCGAGGGTTCGAATCCCTTCGAGTCCACCAAAAAGATTCAATAGTATAGAGGCCGTAGGCTAAACGCCTACGGCCTCTATACTATTGAAAAGGGAAACAACATGGACAATTTTCAAACGAATTATCTGACCGAGGTGAGCCTGCGCATCCAGCACGAAGGCTTCACAGTCTATGAGGGAAAGGACGAGCTGCTAGGCTGGCAGTCGAGTATGTAACCTCAATAGGATGGGTGTAGACACAGAAGTTGGCACCTCCTATACTGATGAAAGCATATAGCCGCATTTGTTACTTCCAACTAAAATGCAGTATGAAATTTGGCGTTTTTCCCAACTTGTGCAGAGAGAATCTTTAGTGTATTCTATAAACAAGATAATTATTTAATTTAATTAAGAATTAGGCGGTCTACCGCCCTGAGGAGGAAAATGCTATGTCACTGGTTCCAATGAAAGCGATCCTGGATGCTGCCGAGAAGTATAACTACGCCCAGGGGGCCTTTAACGTCAACGCGGTCTGTCAGGCCAAGGCGGTGATCCAAGTTCATGAGATGTTCCGTTCCGCCGCCATTTTGCAGGGGGCGGATCTGGCCAACGCCTTTATGGGCGGGCGCACCGACTTCGCCCAGGGGACGCTGGAGGACAAGAAGAAGGGCGCGCTGAACATCGCCAACGCCGTGAAGAAGTACGCCGTGGACTCCCCCATTCCCGTCGCCCTGCATCTGGACCACGGCAAGAATCTGGACTCCTGCATCGCCGCTATTCAGGGAGGGTATACCTCCGTTATGATCGACGGGTCCTCTCTCCCCTTTGACGAGAATGTGGAGCTGACCCGCGAGGTGGTCAAATATGCCCACGAGCGGGGCGTCACCGTGGAGGGCGAGCTGGGCGTTCTGGCGGGGGTGGAGGACCACGTGTTCGCCGCCAACTCCACCTACACCAATCCCATGGACGCGGTGAAGTTCTTCCGTCAGACCGGGGTGGATGCTCTGGCCATCAGCTACGGTACCAAGCACGGGGCCAACAAGGGCAAGGATACCATCATCCGCAAGGAGATCGCCATCGCTACCAAGGAATGCATGATGCACGAGGGCATAGAGGGCACCCTGGTCAGCCACGGCTCCTCCACCGTGCCCCAGTACATCGTCTCCGAGATCAACGCCCTGGGCGGCGACATCCACGACGCCTACGGCATCAAAAAAGAGCAGCTGAAAGAGGTCTCCAAGCTGGGCATCCGGAAGATCAACGTGGACACCGACATCCGCCTGGCGGTCACCCGGAACCTGCGGGAGCTGTTCCGGAATGAGGCTGCCCTGCAAAACAGCGCCTCCATCGGCGGCATCTACGAGCTGCTGTGCAAAAACCCCTCCGCTTTTGATCCCCGGGTGTTCTTCCCGCCCATCATGGATACCGTCATGTACGGCAACGTACCTGATGACGATGTGGCCCGGATCGTGGACTGCATCGAGCGGGGCGTGAAGGAGGTCGTCGGCACTCTGGTAGTGGAGTTCGACAGCGTGGGCAAGGCGCCCCTCATTGAGGCTGTGAGTCTGGACGAGATGGCCGAGCGGTACAGGAAGAAGGGGATCTGATGGGAAAGAACATTCTTGTAGCCCACGGCGGCGGCCCCACGGCGGTCATCAACTGCTCCCTGCAAGGGGTGGTGGAGGCCGCGCGGGCTTCCGGCAAAGTGGATAAGATCTATGCCGCCCGGTTCGGGGCGGAGGGCATCCTCAAAGGGGATCTCATCGACCTGACAGATGTGAGCGCGGAGACCATCGCCAGATTGGGTCATACGCCTGCCTCCGCCATCGGCTCCTGCCGGCGGAAGCTCACCGATGAGGACTACCCCACGGTGCTGGAGGCGCTGAAGAAATTCAATATTGACTGCTTCTTTTACAACGGCGGCAACGACTCCATGGATACCTGCCACAAGGTCAACGAGCTGGCGAAGCGGGAGGGGCTGGACCTGCGGGTCATCGGCATCCCCAAGACCATGGACAACGATCTGGACATCACCGACCACTGCCCCGGCTTCGGCTCCGCCGCCCGGTACGCGGCCCTCAGCGCCGCCGAGCTGGCTCTGGACGCCTCCGGCCTGCCCATTCATGTGGTGGTGCTGGAACTGATGGGCCGGAACGCCGGGTGGGTCACCGCCGCCAGCGCCATGGCAAAGCGGCTCACGGACTGCGAGGTGCTGACCTATCTGCCGGAGGTGCCGGTGGATGAAGAGCGGATGCTGGCGGATATTGAGAAGGGCTACGCAAAGGGGAAGGGCCTGCTGGTGACGGTCAGCGAGGGCATCTGCGGTCCGGACGGCAAGCCTCTGGCGGACACGGGCATCGTGGACGGCTTCGGCCACAAGATCCCCGGCGGCACCGCCCAGCATGTGACCGATCAGATCATTCAGAGGCTGGGTCTCAAGTCCCGGGCGGAGAAGCCGGGGCTTCTGGGCCGGGCCAGCATCCCCTATGTGTCCTCCGTGGACCGGGCGGAGGCCTACGCCGTGGGGCGGTACGCTATGAACGCCGCCCTGCGGGACGAGAGCGGATACATGGTTTCCATCGAGGCTGTCCGGACGCCGGAATACAGCAGCAGCATGGCTCTGGTCCCTCTGGCGAAGGTGGCCAACGTGGAAAAGAAGTTCCCCCTGGAGTGGATCGTGGACGGAAACGGCATCGCGGACGCTTTCTTTGATTACGCCCTGCCGCTGATGGGCGGGGACTTCCCGGAATACGCCCTGCTGAGAAAGTGAGAAGATCAATGAAACATATTTATCTGAATCTCAAGCGATTTGACGTGCCTGTGGTGCTGGGCGGCGTCAACCGGCTGGCCCCGGTGAAGGACTGGGGCGCGGCTGTGGTATGCGGCACGCAGGAGGCGCTGAAAAAGTACGATCCGGCAAAAGTGGAGTTTGTGCAGTATCTGCCGGAGGCGCACCTGCTGGGGGCGGTCTCCGCCCTGACCGGGGACAGCCCCGTGCAGCTGGGCAGCCAGGGGGTCTACCGGATGAATACCGCTGTGGGCGGCAACTTCGGCGCCTTCACCACCAACCGGCCCGCCTCCATCGTGAAGGCCATGGGGTGCAGTTCCACCCTCATCGGCCACTGCGAGGAGCGCAACGACAAAAAGGGCATTCTGGCCGAGGCCGGCGTGACGGACATGTCCGCCGTGAACCGGCTGCTGAACCAGGAGATCAAATGCGCCCAGGACGCGGGGCTGACGGTCCTCTACTGCATCGGCGAGACCAGCGAGGAGCAGCCCCGGTGGGAAGAAGTGCTGGGCGGGCAGCTGGATGCGGGTCTGGACGGCGTGGACAGGAGCCGGGTGGTCATCGGCTATGAGCCGGTGTGGTCCATCGGCCCCGGCAAGACCCCGGCGGGGAAGGACTACATCACCAGGATCGCCCGCTTCGTCAAGGAGCGCACCGGCGGCATGGATGTGGTCTACGGCGGCGGCCTGAAGGCTGACAACGCGGAGATGCTGGCCTCTATTGAGGAGATCGACGGCGGGCTTATCGCCCTGACCCGGTTCCAGGGGGAAATTGGATTCTATCCGGAGGAATATCTGGAGATCATCCGGTTGTATTTAGGAGAGTAAGAAATGAAATTGGATTTTGAATACGGTCACGGCCTCATGACCGCCCAGCTGCCGGACAATACCGACGTGTTTATCCCCGGGGAGACCGTCCCTGATCCGCCCTGCCTGCCCCAGGACTGGGACAGCCTGTACGCCGCCACGCTGGAGAGCATCCGGAACCCCATCGGCATGAAGCCCCTCCGGGAGCTGGCGGGCCCCGGCAAAACGGTGGTATTCGTCATCCCCGATATCGTCAAGGGCGGCTGTCAGGCCACTTCTCACCGGAAGGTGTCCATCCGGGCCTGCCTGGATGAGCTGTATGCCGCCGGGGTGGAGAAGAAGGACATCCTGCTGCTGATCTCCAACGGACTGCACCCCCGGGCCACCGTGCCGGAGATGAAGCAGATTTTGGGGGAGGAGCTGTTCAGCGAGTTTTATTACTCCGGCCAGCTCACCAGCCACGACAGCGAGGACTACGAACATATGGTGGATCTGGGGACCACCCGCCGGGGGGACCCGGTGCTGATGAACAAATATGTCTTTGACTGCGATATCCCCATTCTCATCGGCCACACCCAGGGCAACCCCTACGGGGGCTACTCCGGGGGCTACAAGCACTGCGCCACCGGCATCACCCACTGGCGCTCCATCGCCAGCCATCACGTGCCCCAGGTGATGCACCGGCAGGACTTTACCCCGGTGTCCGGGAAGAACCTCATGCGGACCAAGTTCGATGAGATCGGCATGTGGATGGAGGAGAAGATGGGCCACCCCTTCTTCTGCTGCGACGCGGTGCTGGATACCGGCTCCCGGCAGATCGCCATTTTCTCCGGCTACGCCGCCGAGATGATGCCGGAGAGCTGGAAGGTCGCCGATAAGCGGACCTATGTGCCCTTCGCGGAGAAGAAGTACGACGTGATGGTCTTCGGTATGCCCCAGAACTTCCACTACGGCGACGGCATGGGCACCAACCCCATCCAGCTGATGCAGGCCCTCTCCGCCCAGGTGATCCGCCACAAGCGGGTGATGAAGGACAACTGCGTCATCATCTGCTCCTCCATCTGCAACGGGTACTTCCACGACGAGCGGTGGCCTTACCTGCGGGAACTCTACGAGCTGTTCCAGCACGACTACATGAACATCCTGCCGGACATGAACCGGTACGGGGAGTATTTCGCCACCAACGAGGAGTACATCCGGAAATACCGCTTCGCCAACGCCTTCCACCCCTTCCACGGCTTTTCCATGATGAGCTGCGGCCACATCGCGGAGATGAACACCGCCGCCATCTACATCGTGGGCGCTCAGGAGCCAGGCATCGCCCGGGGAATGGGTCTCAAGACCCGGGCAACCTTCGAGGAGGCTCTGGCCGACGCCATGAAGAAGTACGTGGGGCCCGATCCCAGCATTCTGGCCCTGCCCAAGACCTTCAAGGTGAGCGCGGTACACCTGTGCATGAAGGATGAGCCCTACGACGGAACCAACGGACACTGCGGCTGCTGAATCCCCGCCGGAACGGCCAGCTGAGACGATAGAAGAGAGCGAAAAGAAGAAAAAGTAAAGGATGGTGTCCCATGAGCAAGCAAGCAAAGCGACCTCTGACCCAAGCGGAGAAGCGAAACAGGCTCATCAGCTGGGGCTGGCTGATGGTTTCGCTGGCGGTGGCGCTGGTGGTGTGGTTCTGTCTGTCCATCGGCGAGAAAACCGGCCGCAGCTTCCCCTTCATCCCATCCGTGATCGCCGGTATGAAGACCATGCTGGACCGGGATGCGCTGCTGGGCGATTTTGCCAGCAGTATGATCTCCGTGGCCATGGGCTTCGGTCTGGGATTTGTGACCGCGCTGCCGGTGGCGTTCCTCATGGCCTGGTATACGCCGGTGCGCAAGATCATTGAGCCCTGGATCAACTTCATCCGCAACATCCCCGCCCTGGCCTACGCGCCCCTGATCGTCATCATGCTGGGCGTGGGCCGCGCCCCCTCGGTGGTGCTGATCTGGATCTGCACCTTCATGACCATGTGCATCACCATTTTCCACGGCATCCGCAACATCGACAACACGCTGGTCAAGGCGGCCAAGGTCCTGGGGGCCAACGATATGGATATCTTTTTCCGCATCACCCTGCCCGCCACGGTGCCCTTCATCCTTACCGCCGTGCGTCTGGGGCTCAGCGCGGGCCTGACCACCCTGCTGGCGGCGGAGTCCACCGGCGCCCAGGCCGGTCTGGGAATGCGCATCCGTACCCTCCAGACCACCTTTGAGACCAACGCCATGCTGGGCTACATCATCCTCATCGGCATCATCGGCACGCTGCTGAACACATTTGTGGACGTTATCGAAAGGAGGCTGACATCATGGCAGGAGAAGCGGGAAGAGGCGTAAAGATCCGGATCAAGGATGTGAAAAAGGAGTACCACGGAGATCACGGCACCACGATAGCCCTCAACGGGGTCAACCTGGACATTATGGAGAACGAGTTCGTCTGCGTGGTGGGTCCCTCCGGGTGCGGCAAGTCCACTCTGCTCAACGTTCTGGCGGGCCTCCATGAGGCTACCAGCGGCGACTGCTTCCTGGACGGCGAGCGTATTGTGGGCACCGACGTAAAGCGGGGCGTGGTCTTCCAGCAGTACGCCCTGTTCCCCTGGCAGACGGTGATCCAGAACGTCATGTTCGGCCCCCAGATGAAGCGTATGCCCAAGGCCCAGTGCCAGGAGATCGCCAGAAAGTATATCAAGATGGTGGGGCTGGAGGATTTCGAGAACTCCTACCCCAAGGAACTCTCCGGCGGCATGAAGCAGCGGGTGGCCATTGCCCGGGCCTATGCCAACGATCCGGAGGTGCTGCTCATGGATGAGCCCTTCGGCGCTCTGGACGCCCAGACAAGGGCCCAGCTCCAGACGGAGCTGCTGAAGACCTGGGAGCAGGAGAAAAAGACTTGTTTCTTTATTACCCACGACGTAGACGAGGCCGTGCTGCTGGCTCAGCGGGTGGTGATCATGTCCGCCCGGCCGGGGCGGATCAAGAAGATCGTGGATATTGATATTCCCTACCCCAGGGACCAGGGGACCAAGAGCGATCCCCGGTTTATGGAGCTGAAGGCGGAGATCTGGAACGAGGTGTACCAGGAGTATCTGGAAGTCAGAAAGTAACCCGCAGGCACCCCTGCAATGCGAGGGATTCCCGAGGAGGGGCGGAACGTCCCATAAGAATGCTTCTGCCTCTTTTCGCACGAGTGAAAAAAGGTCCCGCCCGGAAGGGCAAAACTACCGTTCAGAAGAGCGCACGGCTCTTTTGATATAACAACCATCTGAATAATGGAGGAAAATGAAGATGAAGAAACTGACCGCGCTGCTGCTGGCGCTCATCATGACCCTGGCCCTGGTGGCCTGCGGCGGCGACAGCAACAAAAAAGACAACGATCCCCCCGCCGAGCCCGACACCAAGACCGAAGCCCCCGCCGAGCCCGAGAAGAAGGACGAAGAACCCGCCGCTCCCGCCGAGCCCGCCGGTCCCGAGCCCATCACCCTGCGTATCGGCTACATGCCCAACTACGCCTCCCTGTGGGGCGTGCTGTCCGCCATTGAACAGGGCTTCTTCGAGGAAGAGGGCATTACTATCGTGCTGACCGAGTTCCCCGACGGCCCCGCTGAGATCGCCGCCATGGAAGGCAACTCCATCGACCTGGCCTACATCGGCAAGGGCGCTCACCGCCTGTGCATTCTGGGCAGCGCCGTTATCTTTGCCCCCAGCTCCGTCCACACCGTTGATAAGGTGGTCTGCATGCCCGACAGCGGCATCCAGAGCGTAGCCGACCTGAAGGGCAAGACCATTGCCTTCAACTCCGGCTCCTCCTCCGAGTCCACCTTCAACAACGCCCTCACCGTGGGCGGCCTGACCCGGGAGGACGTGACCCCCATGGACCTGTCCATTGACAACGTGGTACCCGCAGCCGTCTCCGGCACCATCGACGCCGCCGTGTGCTGGAACCCCTACTCCGGCCAGATCCTCCAGCAGGTAGAAGGCTCCTACGAGATCGAGTTCGCCGACGGTTCCACCAACATCTCCAGCTGGATCTGCCTGCCCAAGTACGCCGAGGAGAACCACGACGTTCTGGTCCGCTTCACCCGCGCTCTGTTCAAGGGCATGGACTGGGGCTCCAAGGTGGAAAACTATGAGACTGTGGCCGATTACTGCTCCAAGCAGACCAAGGCCAGCCTTGAATCCCAGCTCATGCAGGTTGGTGACGCCCACTGGTTCAACCTGGAGGATCTGAATTCCGGCGTAGCCGACGGCACCATCAAGGGCTACTACGAGGGGATGCAGAACGACATGGTGAAGGGCGAGAACATCACGCCCGAGGACGCCAAGGAGGATGTGGGCGAATTTGTTCTCTTTGATGTCATGGAAGAGGCCTTGAAGTAAAGCAGGATACCCCGTTCCCCTGAAAAAGGAATGGGATGGGCCCGGTGGAGCAATGTACCATCGGGCCCGTTTTTTGAGGAGAAGAGAATGCGGATTGAAATTACCCGGAGCGGCGCCGGCCGGGAGGCGCTGGCTTTTGCCTCCGGGGAGCTGGAGGCTTACCTGACCCGGATGCTGCCGGAGGAGGACCTGGATCTAGCGGTGACGCTCCAGGCAGGGGATACAGCAGACGGGCGGGAGTCCTTCGCCGTAGACATGACGGAGCGCGGCGGGTCCATCACCGGCAGCTGTCCCCGGGCGGTGCTGCTGGGGGTGTATGACTACCTGCGGCGCCTGGGGTGCCGCTTCCTGGGGCCAGGAAAGCAGTGGGAGACCGTGCCCGCCGTCAGCAGGGAGAAGCTGGCGGCCCGGTATGAGAAGCAGGCCGCCTTCCGCCACCGGGGCGTGTGCATCGAGGGGGCCGACAGCCGGGAGAATGTGCTGGATTTCATCGACTGGCTTCCCAAAGCGGGGTACAATTCCTTTTTCCTGCAGTTCAAGACCCCGTACGCCTTTCTTAAGCGCTGGTACCACCATGAGAACAACCCCCTGCGGGAGCCGGAGGCATATACCGAACGCGACGCGGAGCGGGACGTGGCGGTCTTCGAGGCGGAGATCAGGCGCCGGGGCCTGCTGCTCCATAAGGCCGGCCACGGCTGGACCGGGGAAGCGCTGGGATATGTGTCCCTGTCCTGGGACGCGGACCCCGCTCCTCTGCCGGAGAGCAGGCGGGAGATGGCTGCGGAGATCGATGGCGTGCGGGGGCTGTGGCAGGGAGTGCCCGCCAACACCAACCTGTGCTTTGCTGATCCCCGGTCGGTGGACGCGCTGGCCTCGCTGGTAGAGGACTACGCGCGAAAAAATCCCGCCGCAGATTATGTCCATGTCTGGCTGGCGGATGCGTTTAATAATGTGTGTGCGTGTGAAAACTGTCAAAAGACCACTCTGTCCGACCAGTACGCCGCCGTCCTCAACGAGATCGACCGCCGCCTGACGGCGTCAGGGCTGGACACCCGAATCGTATTCCTGCTGTATCAGGAGCTGCTGTGGCCTCCGGTGAGGGAGCGGCTGGCAAACCCGGACCGGTTTGTTCTCATGTTTGCCCCCATCAGCCGGACCTTTGAGGCGTCCTATGATCTGGAGGGCCCGGAGAAGCCCGTCCCGCCCTATGTCCGCAACCGGATCACCCTGCCCACGGATCTGAGGGAGAATCTGGCATTCCTCCGGGGCTGGCAGCGGATCTTCGACGGGGACAGCTTCGTCTACGACTACCCCCTGGGCCGGGCCCATTATGGAGACCTGGGCTATGTCCACATCGCCCGGGTCATCGGCAGCGATGTTAAGAAGCTGCGGCAGATGGGACTGAACGGCTATATCAGCTGCCAGGAGCTGCGCGCAGCCCTGCCCAACGCCCTGCCAAACTACGTGATGGGGTACACCCTGCTGGACGATGCCGCGGACACGGAGGCGCTGATCCAGGAGTATTTTCAGGCCGCCTACGGGGCGGACTGGGAGCGGGTCCTCACCTATCTGTCGGAGCTGTCCCGTCTGAACAGCTGCGACTATCTCAACGGCAAGGGGGACCGGACCGATCCGGATATTGCCCGCCGGATGAGGGAGGCTCAGGACCTCTGCCGGGCATTTTCTCCCGTACCGGAGGACGCCCGGGCCGGCGGCCACGGCTGGCGGCTGCTGGCCTATCATCGCAAATACGCGCTGGGCCTGGCCCGGGCGCTGGAGCTGCTGGCCGAAGGGAAAAAGCAGGAGAGCCTGACGGCCTGGCGGGAGCTGGGCGGTCTGATCCGGGAAAACGAGCCGGAATTTCAGGCCTGCCTGGACGTATACCGCCTGCTGGAGGTTACGGCAAACTATACCGGCTTCCGAGAGCCGGAAACGTGAAAGAGGGAACATGATGCGTCACGAATATTACTACTACAACAGGGAGCAGCTCCTGGCCGCGCCGAAGCTGCCCATTACCGTCATGGCGGACAACGCCGCCGTGTTTCAGACCATGGCCCGGGAGATGGCCGACGAGATCAGGAGGAAGAACGCACTGGGAGAGAAGACCGTCTTCATCTGCCCCGTCGGCCCCGTTGGACAGTATCCCTATTTTGTGGAGATGGTCAACAGCGAGGACATCAGCCTGAAAAACGTCTGGTTCCTGAACATGGACGAGTACCTCACCGATGGGAAGGAGTGGATCGGCAAGGACCACCGCCTCAGCTTCCGGGGCTTCATGGACCGTACGGTCTACACGAAGATCCGGCCCGATTTGGTGATGCCCGAGAGCCAGCGGGTATTTCCCGATCCCAAGGACCCGGAGAACATGTGGCGGACCATTCAGGCCTTGGGCGGCGTGGATATCTGCTTTGGGGGCATCGGCATCAACGGCCACGTGGCCTTTAACGAGGCCCAGGACGAGCTGACTGCGGACCAGTTCCGCGCCCTGCCTACCCGTGTGCTGGAGATCTCCCGGGAGACCCGGACCGCCAACGCCATCGGCGACCTCAACGGGGCCGTGGACGACATGCCCCGCTGGTGTGTCACCATCGGCATGAAGGAAATTTACAGCGCCCGGAAGATCCGCCTGGGCTGCTTCCGAGACTGGCACCGGGCCGTGGCCCGGCACGCCGCCTACGGCAGCGTGTCCGCCCATTTCCCGGTGACCCTGCTCCAGGAGCATCCGGACGCCCTGTTGCGTATTACGGAATTTGTCGCCAACCTGCCCGAATGAGAGGGAAACCATGAACACTCAATATATTGTAGGCGGTCAGGTATATGTTGACCGCAGTTTCCAGCAGAAGACGGTGGCCATGGAGGAGGGAAAACTCCGCCTGCTGCCTCCGGACGCGCCGGTGTCCGGGGAGGTCTATGACGCAGCAGGGAAAAAGGTGGTCCCCGGCTTCATTGATATCCACACCCACGGTGCGGTAGGGGTGGACGTCAACGGCGCGACTGCCGCAGATCTGGAAAAAATTGGGACATTTTTTGCCGGGAACGGCACCACTGCCTGGCTGGCCTCCGTGCTGACGGATACGGAGGAGCAGACCCGGTGGTGCATCGACCGGTACAAGGAGTGGAAGAAGGAAGCGCGGGAGGGCGCGGAGCTGCTGGGCATCCATCTGGAAGGCCCGTTCCTTGCCCCGGCCTACAAGGGGGCCATGCCGGAGCATCTGCTGCGGCAGGGAGACGCCGGTCTGCTGCGCTCCTATCAGGAGCAGGCGGAGGGGGGCATCCGCTACCTCACCGTCTCCCCGGAGGTGGCGGGAACCATTGACATGATCTCCGCCGCCCGGGAGCTGGGCATCGTCACGGCCATCGGCCACTCCGGCGCGGACTATGATACCGCCATGTCCGCCATCGCCGCCGGAGCCCAGGCGGCGACCCATACCTTTAACGCCATGCTGCTGCTCCATCAGCACCGGCCCGCCATTCTGGGGGCGGTGCTGGAGAGCGATGTGTACTGCGAGGCCATCTGCGACGGGCGGCACCTCCATCCGGGGATCGTGCGGCTGCTACTGAAGGCCAAGGGCCTGGACCGGGTAGTGGCGATCACAGACTCCATCATGGCCGCCGGCCTGCCGGACGGGAAGTACCACCTGGGAGTCAACGAGGTGGTGGTTGAGGACGGTGACGCCAAGCTGGCCTCCGACGGCACCCGGGCGGGCAGCACCCTGACCCAGGATACGGCGCTGTTGAATTTGCTTGCTTTTACAGGCAGGCGAATCGAAGAGATCTTGCCCCTCCTGACGGAGAATCCGGCGAAGCTGGCAGGCGTATTTGACCGGAAAGGGTCCATCGCCGACGGCAAAGACGCGGATATAGTGGTTTTGGATGGGGAAAACCATGTGGAGCAGGTTTTTGTAAAGGGACGGCCCTGCAAGCCGCAGGCCCGACCGCGCATTTGACAGCTGGAAGAAGAAATTAACTTGCCGTCCAAGGGGCGGCAGAGAAGAAAGGAGGGCGGCGTCATGCAGTTTGAACCGGGCGCAAACCCGACCCGTGTGAAGGCGGCCAATCAGGCGGCCATCCTCAAAACCATCTATCACCTGGGCCCAATCAAACGCTCCGAAATCGCCCAGCGGCTGGAGCTGACGCTGCCCACCATCACAACGAATGTCAACAGCATGATGGCCCGGGGCATCGTGCGGGAGACCGGCGACGGCCGGCGGGATCGCCGACTGGTGGGCCGGAAGGCCCACCCGGTGGATATCGTCCCCGAGTCCCGGCACTTTATCGGCATCGAACTCCAGGGCGCACGGCGTACCGCCTGCCTGCTGGATTACCGGGGCAGGGCCCTGTATACCTGGGAAGACCGGGAGGACTGTCCCGACTATGACCGGAACATCCAGCTCTCCTGCCGCCTGATCGGGCAGGCGCTGGATGCCTGCGGCCTGACGCTGGAGCAGATCTCCGGCATCGGCGTCTGCGCGCCGGGTCTGGTGGACCATGAGCGGGGGATCCTGGAGATCCGGCCCAGCTATAACTGGAGGCACAAGGATATCCGGGGGGATATGGCTGCCCTCTCCGGCTATCCGGGGCCCATCAGCGTGGAGAACAACGCCTGCGCCCGTGCCTACGGGGCCCAGCTGTTCCAGCGGGAGGTCCTGGGGGATGCCCAGACTTTCGCCTACCTGTTCATCAACCAGGGCATCGCCTGTCCTCTGGTGCTGAATACCGCCACCGCCTTCGGCTCCCTGGTGGGAGCAGGGGAGGTGGGGCACATGGTCATGGCGCTGGGAGGCCTGCGGTGCAACTGCGGCAACCACGGCTGTCTGGAGGCATATGCCAGCGACCGGGCGGTGCTGGACCGCTGCGGTGAACTGCTGGCTCGGGGCCGCGCTCCCCGCCTGCGGGAGCTGTGCGGGATGGCCGCGCCTGCCATGGAGCATGTTCTCGCGGCCCTGGAGCAGGGGGACGGAGACGTGGCGGAAGTCGTGGAGCAGGCGGTATATATCCTGGGGGTGGCGGTGGCCAACATCAACAACTTCGCCTGTCCCGACAAGATGCTTATCGAAGGCAAACTGTTCTGCCGTCAGGAGAACCGGGAACGTCTGCTGACGGTGGTGCGGCAGAATCTGTGCGGAGTCATCCGTTCCGGCACGGAGTTCATCTTCGTGGAGCCGGCAGCATGCAGCGGAGCCATGGGCGCGGCAGCTATGGCGATCTGCAAGGATCTGGAAACCTATGTCGAGCTGTAATGGAGGCGGTGTGCCTGACCATCGTTGCCGCCGACTAATTTGAATGACGGCGAGAAATTTTCTTAAGCATCCTTGACAAAGACAAAGCGTATCAGATGCGCAGCACCTTGGCAGGACGGAAATAGGATGATAACAAAACAAATTGTCTTCGATAGAATTACCAGGGTGTAGATGCCGTGGGCTGAAAGCCCACGGCATCTACTGTTTCCAGAGGCTGGTACAGAACTGAGGCACAAACGCAATACACGGATACTGTCCAAGGCCCCAGAACTCTCGGGCATCCTTTGACAGAGCGCAGGGAATATCTTAGGATCATCTGGCTGTTTCCCGCTCATATTCCAAACAGGGAAATCACTTTTGCGTCTGTAGGGCGCGACGACCCCGGCGCGCCGTTGGAAAATATGTCCCGTATCGGCTCGCCGGGTTGTAGCGCCCTACAAATGCGGCGTTATTTTCTCAAAATTGATTTACCTATATTCCAAACGGTAGATCTTGTCATCGGCCTGTAGATATGATATATTAAAATGGGATATTAATAACAGACAGGTAAGGACCTGCCCCCGAAACGGACGGGATGCACAAGCGGAACGCTTTCGGGGCGAACGGGAAAGGAGAAAATCGATTTATGAAAAAACCTTTAAGACTGATGGCAGCCTTATTGGCCTTCTGCATTGCCGCCGCCGCGTTTCCACCGGTGGGACTGGCAGCAGGTGGAACCGTACTCACGGTTCCAGTCGGTACGGATTTGATTTCATACATTGAAAGCAGCGCTGTTGTGGACGGTGCCACACTAGTATTGGAAGGTGACATTACGGCTGATGGTAAGAGTCCGGAGAACCCTTGGATCATCAAGAAAAACATAACCATTGATGGTAGCGGCCATAGGCTCTATGTTAATGGAACCGGCATTCTGCTGGGTGCAGATGTGACGCTCCAAAACGTAGATTTGCATCTTAAAAGCACCGATTCCCGTAATGCGATCATAGCAAACGGATATGCATTGACATTGGATAATGTAACAGCCGGAACTGGCGCTCGCTCAATCAACGTATTCGGCGGCACTCTGCTGAAAGCTTCTTATGAGAAATTTGATGTTCCTGGCCCCGGCAACACTCCTACAATCACCATTACGGGGAAAACTAAATTGCAAAATGGAAATAGTTCAGACACACTAGGCTCTGCCAATATCTTCGCAGGAAGCCTGAGCATGGGCGATTTCAGTGGAAACCTCGGAGAGGAAGGTGATGGCGCGGATAGCATGTTTTCCGGCAATGTTACTATTAACATTGTGGACAGCGCCGAGACCGGCGCTCTGGGAACGATTTACGCTGGCGGCGGACAGCAGCGTAGACCTTCTGGCTGGAGTCAGGGAAAAGTGACTATTCCGGACCCGGAAAAATACAGGGTCGATGGAACCGTCACCATCAACGGAACAAAGGCGCTGCCCAATGTTGATGGCGCGGGAGCCAGTACAACAAATGTGGTATATAACGCAAGTCCAAATACCACGCCGGAAATTGCCCTTGAGAACATTTCCAGTTTCAGGATGGAACAGGGCAAACTGGTCTTAGGTAGAGCTACCAGCTTTCAAAATGAAAATTCCCTCTCAGTCCTGTCCGGAGCGGAGTTGGACATTTCAAAGTATACTGGCGGGATAGGCGACTTCACCGGCGGCGGTTCCTTGGTGCTGGGCGAATCTCAGACTCTGGAGATCACGGGCCATGTAGCTGGAGAAACGACAGTTGGCATTGGACGCATCTTCAATGGGGCCTCCAATACCCCTACTCCAGGCCACATTTATATCAAAGCGCCGAACTCCAGCGAGAGCAACTTTAAACTGCTGCCCCCTGCGAATAGCACCGATATGACGCTGATACGGGATGCCAGCGGCAACTGGACTGCGTCCGGCGGTTCCTCCAGCGGGGATGCGGACCTGATTGCAGATTTTCAATTTATTACAGAAAACGTGTCAGTTTCTCCAGGTACGGAAGCAGAGTTTGAAATGGAGGCAAAGCTTGCAAACGGTAATTTCAAATCTTTGGATGGTGTGCCGCTGAATGTCACGATTGACTGGAGCACAACACTGAACGCCAAGGAAGACCCCGAGGGGGACAATTATTATATTTACACGGATAATTTGGGATATTATTCCGCCTATGTTACAGACAATTGTTTCTGTATCACAACGGCTGAGAAGGGAACCCACACGATACAAGTGACGCTTCCTACGAATGCCACCGCTGGAGGGAAAACCCTTTCGGACACCGCTATCCTGACCGTCACAGACGACGGCACAACGCCGGACCCTGACCCAACCCCCGACCCGGACCCGGACCCAACCCCCACCTCCATCCCCGTCCCCACGGCGAACACCGGCCTGAAATGGACGGGAGCGGAGCAGACCGGTGTAAATGAGGGAACGGGCTATACCCTCACCGGACACACGGGGACCAACGTGGGCAATTACACAGCCACCGCCACACTGGAGCAGGATTATCGCTGGAACGATGGCACAGATACCCCCCAAACCATTGCCTGGAGCATCGCCAGAGGCGACGGTCCTGCCGCCCCCAATAATCTGGCTGGCGTTGCCCCCAGCGCGCCAGGACGCGGCGATGGTCAAATCACCGGCACGACCTCCGCGATGGAGTACGCCTCCAACCCGTACTTCTCCGGTGCGAAGAACTGCGATGACGGCAGAACGATCAACCTTGCCGCCGGGACCTACTATGTGCGTGTGAAAGAAACGCCCAACCATGAAGCGGGCGCTTATGCCTCCATCACCGTCCCAGCTCCCGGCGCGCCCACCGTGCAGTCCATCGCCGTCAACAGCACCGGCCACAAAACGGAATATCGTGTGGGCGATCCCCTGGACGTGACGGGCCTGACCATCGAGGCCGTGTATTCCAACGGTGACAGACGGACGGTCCCGGTCATGGCGGACATGGTCAGCGGCTTTGACTCCTCCGGCGCGGCGGAGCGCCAGACGCTGACCATCCGCTACGAAAGCCAGACCGCGACGTATACCGTCAGGATCACCGGCAGCCAGCAGCCCGGCAGGCCGGTGCGTCAGGTAACGGTGGGCAATACCGGCAGCGGCGGAACCGCCGCCGGGGTCTACACGTATGAAGAAGGGACCATTGTTACCATCCGCGCGGGCAGCAAGGACGGTTTTGCCTTTGAAGCCTGGGAGGCGTCGGGGATCATCCTCGCTGACCGCAATGCCCCGGACGTGAGCTTCCAGATGCCCTCCAACGATGTGACCCTGAACGTTGTCTGGATGTCCGATAGCGATACGCCGCCTGCCGGACATACCCATGTATGGGACACGGCCTGGAAAAACGATGCAGCCCACCACTGGCACGACTGCACCGCTTCCGGCTGTACCCTCGCAGACGACAGCCAAAAGAGCGGCTACGCCGCCCATACCGCCGGGAGCTGGGTGGTGGACCGGCCTGCCACTACTACCCAGAGCGGCACCCGCCACAGGTCCTGCACGGTCTGCGGCTATGAAATGGTCCGGGAGTCCATCCCTGCCACCGGCGGCGGCTCTTCCTCCGGCGGGAACTCGTCCTCCGGAGGCGGAGGTTCCTCTTCCGGAGGGTCTTCCAGCAATACCACTCCCTCAGTACAAAATCCTGATAGCTCCACCACCTCCACCAGCATCGATAAAGCCACCGGCACTGTGACGGAGACTACGAAGCGGCCTGACGGCTCCAAGACCGTGGTGGAGACCCAAACGGACGGCACCGTTACCACCACCGACACAGCGAAGGATGGTTCCACCGTCAAAACCGTTGCGCGGCCCAACGGCACGACTGAAACCACCATTAAGCAGGCTGATGGTCTTACCGCCACCGTTCAGGAGAGCCAGCACAGCGCCACAGCCAATATCCACATTCCTTCCCAGACAGCAGAGGAGAACCTGGGCGGCAGCGTAGTTCTCCCCATTCCGCCTCTGTCCGGGGAGAACGCCTCCGTTACCGTCCACACCGGAACCGCCCAGCCGATACTGGTGGAAATCCCTATTGATGGAAATGACGCCACTACCGTGGCCTGTCTCGTCAACGAGGACGGTTCGGAAACGATTCTCAAAACCGCGCTTCTCAGCGGCGGGCATATTACCGTCAGTATCCCCGACGGGGCCACGGTACATATTCGGGACAATGAGAAGAATTTTCAAGACGTCCAAGGCCACTGGGCCGAGAACGCCATCAGCTTTGTCGCCGCGCGGGAGCTGTTTTCTGGCGAGACATCCAGCGCCTTCGCCCCCGAAGACTCCATGTCCCGCGCCATGCTGATGACGGTGCTGGCCCGGCTGGACGGCGTGGACGCCGCCGGCGAGACCGCCTATCAGCAGGGGATGTCCTGGGCGGTGGCTCAGGGCATCAGCGATGGTCAAAATCCGGATGGCCTGGTGACCCGGGAACAGTTTGTAGTCATGCTGCACCGCTACACAGGCACTCCAGCCGCTACGGACCGGGAGCTGCATTTCAGCGATTCGGAGAAGATCAATGTTTACGCCCGGGAGGCGGTCCTCTGGGCCACGGAAAACGGCATCCTCAACGGTTACGAGGACGGCAGCTTTGCCCCCAATGGCAGCGCTACCCGCGCCCAGGCCGCGGCGATGCTGGCCCGGTATGTGGAATTTTTGAATCAGCGGTAAGTTTTCCGGCCGGTATGGTTTTGCCTTGTTCTTAGTAGTTTGCATACCTCATTCTTTGCATACCGCGCGGCCTATGACCGCAACAAAGGAGCTTGGGACGGTTCGCCGTCCCAAGCTCCTTTGCCGCAGCCTTACGCCTGCTCATTCACATACAGCCCTACCCGGGCTGGAACATTCCTCTACTTCTTCTGCCAATAGTCCTTCCACTGCTCCCTTGGGAGGTCTATGAGAGATTTCCCTTTCGAAAAGTGCCAAGCCTTATATGCAATCGGTATCGGTTCCGATTCCCCCAAAAAGACGAGCGTCCTGGGAACTCTCATGTTCTCCAAGTCCATATCCTCCAGCCGTAAATCTCTTACCGCCTCCTCCGGGGGCTCGGCAGCTCTTGCGGCCTTTGGGGGCGTGTGGGCGGACTGGGATTGTGCTACAGAGCGGGCCTCGTTCTCAGCGATCTGCCGGTCGATGCCGGCGATCGCGTTGGCCGACAGCGTGGCAGCATTGGCATGGGCCCACTCCTGCCAGTCTGTTTGACCAGGTCCATATCCGTATTCGGTCCCGATATCATATAGATTGCCGTCCATATAAAGCAGTTCGTACACTGGGTCCGGAATGCTGTCCCAGCCAAGCGCGGCGATGCGGCTGTAGATCAGCCAATACTGGCTGATGTCAATCCCATTGATGCCGTCCGGAGTCTGGAAATGTGCCGCCTTCTCCAGTAGTACATCCCACAGGTTCTGCCCGTCCGGGGTGTAGATATTCCCGTCTTCCCGGTCAAGCTCCCGGATATCATAGCCCGTCAGGTCCTCCACCATGTAGAGCAGGGATTCCTTCGCCTCGCTGAGAGAGTCCGCCGCTGACGGGACAGTAAGTCCCAATTCCTGCGATACTCTCTGACACTCAGAAATATGCTCCCCTAGATAGTAACCATTGTTGCCCACGTTGAGGGCCTTCTCAATGGATTCTGCCAGTTCGGGATCGTCCAGACCCACTGCGTGGATGTACTCGTTAGCGTCTACCCGCATAGTAAAAGACTGTCCCTCGGGAATTGTAATGCCATTTTTTTTGAGCAGCTCCTGAACAGACTGGGAAATCTGGTCGCGGACGATTTGACAGGATACGATATCAATATCAGTAATATGCATCCCCTTAAGGGAGCTGCCATGAGCCTTTAGATAGTTTTGGAAAACCCTACGTCCCTCCCATGTCCAGAAGAATGTGGTTTCACTGTTGTCCATCGAACCGTTCTCTGAATACAAAATCCCGAACTTTCTGTCTGCACGCCACTGCTCGGCGAAACTCTTAGGTGCAGGATCGGCATCGGATGTGGGTTCTTTGGATGTCTCAGCGGTACGAGCAGCAAGTGCTTCCTCCGACAGCTCCAGCGTATCTCGGGAGCTGTGAGTGCGGACATAGCTCTCCTGCTTTTTGGCCTCACATGCTACGGTCTGATTTTTAAGAAGCGCGGAACGCATGGCGGGGTTTATGTTTAATCTGATATCCATATATATATCCTCCTTAACACTATGGCTCATACCGGTCCAGCGATAGTCCTGGCCTGACCGTGCGTCAGCTGGGCAGCTTCCGCGGGTGGGTCTTGAAATAGGGTCCGCTTTGGATACTGGAGAAGAAGTCGAAATTTTTCAGCATGGGCACGATCTCCTCCGGGATATCCCGGCAATGCCTGGAGATCACATCGTACATATTGACGACAGCATCATACTCCTTCGCGTTCTGCCGAACAGGCACACGGGTGACAAAGGACCAATCCCCGTACCAGACGTGGAGAACGCCATCGTCTACGGCGGGACCGGGGCTGCCCTCAGGCGGTAGCGTGGAGGTATAGATATTACTGCACGAATCATTGCCCTTGTAAAAGAACTTGAAGTCTTTGGGCGGAACCATGCCCTCATCCAGCATATTCCCCACAGGGCCAAAGTTCCAACGCGCACTCCAGTTGACATATGTGTTGTAGGATGTATACATTTCCTCCAAGAGCGAGCCATCCGGATATTTCATGGGCACCTCCAAGTCCGGAACGCCAAATCGCTGGCCGATCCGCTGAAACATTTCCGGCAGGGCGGCTTTCATGTCTTCCGACTGATAGTAGTACTTGGCATCATAATAGATTGTATCCTTCGTGTTTCCATCATGCCCATTATACTGCGCCGCAAGCGAGCGGCTGTCAAGCCATCCTTGATTATACGCACCCGTTATAACGGAGGTCCGGGCAACATTGTACACATCCAGGAGAAGGTCCTCCATAAATTCGTCCGGGTCAAAACCCTGATCGGCGTAATTGCTCCTCAGGTCGGAGACCACGTCCGATATGGTGCGTTCCAGGTCCTTCATATCCGCCTCGCCGGCGTAATACTGATTGAACTTGTCTCTGATCTGACCTTCCAGCTGCCATCCGTGCGCTCCGCTTTTTCCTTGGCCAAACGATACAAAGTCTATGGGCAGGGCTGGCTCGAGCTGCTTTCGCTGTGTTTCCACATATGCGTCAAACTCCGGGTCTCCCTCATGATAGGTGACGCGCTCCTTTTTTCCGTCAGGGGTGGTGACCGTCCGTGTAAACTCTTTCACCCCGAGGGTAATGCCGTCCGCTCTGTAGATCTCCATGCTCTCCTCCTCATATCACGTTATTTATAACCACCTTGTTATGCTGTCTCTTTATACTATACTTCGTCCAAATTTTTCATAATCTAATACTGCAACACAATAATTGCATTAAAAAACGAAAAAACACGCCGAAGCGTGTCTCTTCGTAATGTATTGATACGGACTCATTCCCCCCGTTCCAGCACCTCCCCGTATTCCTCCAGGGCGGCCAGGGCCTTCGCGTTGGGGCGGTACAGGTAACGGCGTCCGCCCTCCTCCATCTCCCGGTCGAACCAGCCCAGCACGTTGCGTCCCAGGATGGTCCCCGCATTGGGGGGACCGCCCAGTTTCTTCACGTCCTCCGCCCGCAGGGGGCCGTTCTCCTGGAGGAGCCTCGCCGTCAGCAGGGCCTGCTCCTTATAGGCGGTGAGGATCTTTTTCCGGGACACGCCGCCGGTGTTGACGCTGCCCGTCCGGGCCTCGTGCTCCCGGATCACGGCAAGGCGGCGCTTCTTATCCCGGCGGGGGACGGAGGCCTCCTTGGGATGGACCGCCACGTCGATCTGCGGGAGGCCCCGGCTGGTGAAGCCTACGAATATGAGCCCCAGCTCCAGCCTCCGGCACAGGGACTGCATATCGCGGACCTGGGGGGACATGTACCCCCTTTTCGGCAGGGGGACCGCCACGTAGACGCCGTCCGCCACCCGCTGGCGGTCCAGCGCCTGGTAGACCAGCTCCAGGGTGAAGCCCCGTTTCAGCTCCACCACAATCAGCTCCCCGTCCCGCATGGCAGCGATGTCGCAGTCCTTCACCTCGCCCTTGACCTCGTAGCCCAGGCCCGTCAGGTAGTCCCGGACGGGGCCGTACAGGTCGCTCTCCCGCAGCTTCTCCATGGCTCAGTAACCCTTCGTCCGGTCCACCAGGTTCTCCGGCAGTTCCCCCGCCCCGTAGCGGGTCAGGTCCCGGCAGAACATCGCCACGTCCAGGTCGCAGGTCAGGCCCAGGGACATATTGCCGGAGATATGGGGGGTGATGATGGTATTGGGGCAGCTCCACAGGGGATGGTCCGCCGGAAGGGGCTCCGGGACCATGACGTCCAGACCCGCCCCGGCCAGGCGGCGGGCCTGCAGGGCGTCTACCAGGGCCTCCTGGTCGATGGCCGCGCCCCGGCCCACGTTGATCACATAGGCGGAGGGCGGCAGCAGAGCGATCCGCTCACGGGTCAGGATGCCCGCCGTCTCCGGCGTGGCGGGCAGGGCCATGATCAGAAGGTCCGCCGTTGGGAGGACGGCGTCCAGCTCGTTGACCGGCAGGACGCGGCCGAAGGCCGGTTCCCCGGACTTTCCGCTGCGGCATACGCCGGTGACGGAGGCCCCAAGGGCCTTCATCCGCCGGGCGGTATGGGAACCGATGTCCCCCGTCCCCAGCATGACCACATGGCTGCCGTTGATGGACCGGATGGGGGTATGGTAGGGCCACTCTCGCCGGGCCAGGGCAGGCAGATACTCCGGCATCCGCCGCAGGAGCATCAGGGCAAGCATGACGATATGCTCGGCGATGGTGGGGCCGTAGGCCCCGGAGGAGTTGGAGAGCAGGCATCCCGGGTGGGGCCAGACGGATTCGTCCAGGTAGCCCTCGATCCCGGCGAAGTCGCTGCACAGCCATTTCAGATTTTTCGCGCCCTTCAGCAGGGCGGGGGCGATATGGCCGTAGATGATCTCGTATTCTTCCAGGTTTGCTTCCAGAGCGGCGGTGCCCTGGGTGCTGTCGTAGTAGTCGGCGGCGAAGCCCGCCGCCGCAGCGGTTTCATTTATCTTTTCACGGTAGGCGTCGGTCATGAAGCCGGTATAGACTGCGATTTTTTTCATAGGAGTTTCCTCTTTTCTTTTATTCCCCCTGCCGGGGGCGGGACGCTGCACGCGAGGGCGCGCATTTTAAGATTTGTTCCGCCGCCTTGAGGCCGTCGGCGGCGGCGGACATGATGCCTCCCGCGTAACCCGCGCCCTCTCCGCAGGGCCAGAGGCCCCCGATAGGGGATCGGGCGTTTTCATCGCGGAGGATACGCAGCGGACAGGAGGAGCGGCTCTCCACCGCCGTCAGGACGGCGTCCGGGCCGGCGTAGCCTCTGACTTTTTTGTCCAGGATGGGCAGGGCCTCGGCCATGGCCTCACAGAGCCACTGGGGCAGGACCTCCCACAGATCGCACCACCGCACCCCGGGCCGGTAGGTAGGACGGACCTTCCCCGGCCCCTGAGAGGGACGGCGGAGCAGGAAGTCCTCTACCCGCTGGGCGGGGGCAACGTGCCCTCCGCCTCCGGCGGCGTAGGCGCGGGCCTCCAATTCGCGCTGGAACGCGATCCCCGCCAGGGGGCCGCCGTCCGGGAAATCCGCCGGAGTGACGCTGGCCAGGAGGCCGCCGTTGCAGTTCTCGCCGTCCCGGGCGTAGCGGCTCATGCCGTTGGTGACGGCGCGGGCCTCCTCGCTGGCGGCGGCCACCACCTCCCCGCCGGGGCAGACGCAGAAGCTGAACACGCCCCGCCCGTTCTCCAGATGACAGCTGAGCTTATAGCTGGAGGCGGGCAGGCGGGGGTGGCCCGCCATGGACTTGTACTGGGCCAGGTCGATGTCCGCCTGGCGGTGCTCGATACGCACGCCCACCGCCAGGGGCTTGGGCTCCATGGGAACTCCGGCAGCGTGGAGCATTTCGAAGGTATCCCGCGCCCCGTTGCCCAGGGCAAGGACCACGTTCTCCGCCGGGAGGCGGTATGAGCCCTCCGGGCCGTTGACTTCCAATGCGGCCACATGGCCGTCCTTCAGCTCCAGCCCCGTCAGGCGGTGGCCGAAGCGGATATCGCAACCCAGTTCCGTCAGCTCCCGCCGCAGGCTTACCAGGACCTTGCGCAGGTAGTCGGTGCCCACATGGGGCTTGGCGTCGCAGAGGATGCTCTCCGGCGCGCCGTGGGCGGTCAGGGTCTCCAGTATAAAGCGGTGGCGCATGTCTCTGGTGCCGGTGTTCAGCTTGCCGTCGGAAAACGCCCCCGCGCCGCCCTCTCCGAATTGGACGTTGGACTCCGGGTCCAGCGTCCCGGTCTCCCAGAACCGCTCCACGTCCTCCGCCCGCCGCTCCACGTTCCAGCCCCGTTCCAGCAGCATGGGACGCGCGCCGCACCGGGCCAGGGCCAGGGCGCAGAACAGGCCTCCGGGTCCCGCGCCTACCACGACCGGTGGGACCTCCGGCGGATCGACGGGGTCCGGCAGACGGTACGGCGTCTCGCTGACAGGCGCGACATTTTTATTTTTACAGCATTTTAATACGTTTTTCTCGTTTTTGACCTCCACCCGGAGGGTATAGACGAACCGCACGCCCTCCCGGGCGTCGATGGCCTTGCGGAGGACCCGGACCTCCAGCACATCCGTTTCCGGGACCCGCAAAGCCGCCGCAGCCCTGCGCCGCAGGAGGCTCTCGTCCTCCTCCGGCTCCAGTTTCACCCGCTCAATCTGCAGCATGTCCCATCTCCTTTCTATATACGCCCCGGTACCCCAGCTCGAAGGAGATCCGTTCCGCCGCCTCCAGCAGCAGCCGGACCGCCCGCTCCAGCTCCGGGGAGTTGACCCGCCGGAACATCCCCACCACGCACACCGCGTAGGCGGCCTGTCCGTTCACGTCGAACACCGGCGCGGACACGCTCCGCAGGCCGATGCGGTACTCTCCGTTCTCGATGGCGTAGCCCCGGGCTTGGATTTCCGGCAGCTCCGCCTCCAGGGAGGCGGCGTCCGGGTGGCTGTGGGGGGTGTAGGCGGCAAAGCCGCAGCGGCGCAGCAGGCTCTTCCGCCGGGCTTCCGGCAGGTAAGCCAGGAGCAGCTTCCCCTGGGAGGTGCAGTGGATGGGCAGGCGGGAGCCCTTCTCCGACACCACCCGCAGGTCGCTGTGGGCGTCGGCGCAGTCTAGCACCAGCACCTCCTCCCGATCCAGCGCGGCGATGGACACCGTCTCCCCGGTCTCCTCCGCCACCCGGCGCATGGGGCCCGCTGCCGCCTCCAGCACGTTCCATCCCCGACTGACCACGCAGCCGTACTCGAACAGCCGCACCCCCAGCCGGTACCGCCCGTCCTCCCCGGACTGCTCCACCACCGCGCTGGACCGCATGGCCGACAGCAGGCCATGGACGGTGGCCTTGGGGATGCCGGTGCGCCGGGACAGCTCTCCCAGAGCGAGAGGCCCCCGGGCCTGGGCCAGACAGGCCAGCAGGTCCATGGCCTTGCACACCGACCGGATTTGCCCCGGCTCCCGGCCCGTGGCCGGACGCCCGGTCACCGGAAGGCCTCCAGCCGTCCGGACCGGCAGGCGATCAGCTGGGCGGCCACGCTCACCGCCACCTCCGCCGGGGTCTCTCCGCCGATGGGCAGGCCGATGGGGGCATGGACCCGGCTGATGTCCTCCTCCGTGAAGCCGTCTGCCAGCAGGCGCTCCCGTGTGACGGCGATCTTCTTCCTGCTGCCGATGCAGCCGATGTATTTCGCCGGGGTCCGCAGCATCTGGGACAGCACCTCGTAGTCCCCCTGATGCCCCGGCGTCATAATGACGATATAATCGTCTTCGGTGATGGTCCCCACCCGCTCCAGCGCCTCTGGGAAGGGCCCGCAGATCCGCGCGGAGGCCTCCGGGAAAAACTCTCTGGAAACAAGCTGCTTCCTCTGGTCATAGACCGACACCCGGAAATCCGTTATGGCGAGGATATGGGCCAGCGCCTGCGCCACATGCCCGCCGCCGAAGAGATACACGGTCCCCGCCTGGACCAGCGGCTCGGCAAAGAGGGCCGTTTCATCCTCCGCCAGCATCCCCCGGCTGCCCAGCAGGGGCTCCAGCCGTTCCATGGGAATTTCCAGCCCCCGCAGGTCCCGGGACCGGCCGTAGGTCCCCATCCGCCAGCCCCTCCCGTCCATGGCGGTGACCAGCCAGGAGGGGCCGGGGGTGTCCAGCAGGGCCAGCGCGTCCTCCAGCGCCGTCCGCGCCGCCCGGTCCGCCGGGTCGAAATACTGGAAGTATACCCGTATGTCCCCGCCGCAGATCATGCCCACGTCGGCCGCGTCTCCCGGAGTCAGCCGGTAGCTCTCGAATCGGGACTCTTTCTTTTCCAGCAGTTCCACCGCCATCCGGGCGGCACGGTACTCCACCGCGCCGCCGCCGATGGTCCCTATGGTATCGCCGTCATCCAGCACCAGCATCTTCGCCCCCGCCCCCCGGGGCGTGGAGCCCTGGCTGGCTACAATGCCGCAGAGGACGGCGGAGTGTCCGGAGTCAAGCTCCTGAAGCAGGGCGGTAAACAGTCTTTTCATGGCAGCCTCCTTTTTATGGCCTCTCCTGAATGGTCACGTCAACAACGTCTCCGGGGCCCTTTCCGATCTTCGCCTGGATGTCCTTCCGGATGCCGATGATATAGCAGACGGAGCCATTGGCGTCCTTGACTCCCATGTTCACCAAACTGCCCTCGTAGGGCTCCCCGTCGAAGGTGGCCCGGACCTTCACCCGTCCCTTCCCGAACTCCTTCCGGATATCGTAGGGAAACCGGACGAAGGCGCCGTGCTTGTCTGGCACCGGCTCGATCTCGGCGGTAAATTGGTATATTTCAGCGTTCATGTCCATACCTCTCCAAAAATTCATCGATATCCCCGACCCGCTCCTCCAGGACCGCCCGGTATACGTCCATGGAGTGGAATTTGTCAAAGGCGTACAGGTCCCGATCCAGAAGTCCCCGTTTGATGGCAAGGATCTGCTCCCGCTGCTGGGTGGAGGCCGCCCCGGCGATCCGGCTGCAATAGCGTTCCGCCTCCGCAATGGTCTCCCGGTCGAAAAACCACAGGTCCACGTTCCACAGCTGGCCGTCCACCATCGCCTCGAAGCCGTGGAACCAGACGGTCTTCCCTTCCGGGCCGCGCTCCTCCTTGGCCTCGTACCAGGAGGGCCGGAAGGTCTCCAATATCCGCCCTGTCAGCCGGTACAGCTTCCGCATGTCCATCCCGTCGTTTTCGATGTCGATGTCCAGATCGTTCCACGCCATCATGTCCATCTGATAGCTGCCGACCGCGTGGGGCGTGCCGCACTCCCGCAGCATGTCCAGCAGGCCGCAGTCGTATAATATTCTGTCCGCATTCCGGCGGATGGTATCGCTGTCCATCAAGCTGCCCTCCTAAAAAATCACATAAAATATTGACAATTATTGCGGTCAATGATAAAATGATTTTCCTTTTTGCCCCGGAGTTCCCCCAACTCCGCCCCCAGAAAGAGGGCAGTCCCGTCACGCGCGGGGAAGGTTCGTGACCTCCCGCGCGGCTTGCGGGCCGGACTGTCTCCCGGCGGCTTTTAAGGCCATGATGGCGCGCCTGATCGTCATCCGCTGGTCTGAACGCGCCGGGACCCATCTTTCACCAAAGGAGCAAAAATCATGATCGAAATGAAAGGGATCTCGAAAACCTACCGGGTCCGGCGGCGGGAGGCCGGACTGGGGAACGCGCTGAAAAGCCTCGTCTCCCGCGACTATACCGACATCCCCGCCCTGCGGGACATGTCCTTCACCGTCCCCGACGGCCAGATATTGGGCTACATCGGCCCCAACGGCGCGGGGAAAAGCACCACCATCAAGATCCTCAGCGGTATCCTTCGGCCCGACCGCGGGGAATGCACCGTGGACGGGCTGGTGCCCTGGGAGGACCGGAAGCGGCACGTGGCCCGGCTGGGCGTGGTGTTCGGACAGCGGAGCCAGCTGTGGTGGGACGTGCCCGTTATGGAGTCCTTCGACCTTCTGCGGGACATCTACCGGGTCCCGGCGGCGGAGTTCCGGGAGAATCTGGACCGGCTGACGGCGCTGCTGGACCTGGGGGACCTTTTGAAGACCCCCGCCCGGATGTTGTCCCTGGGCCAGCGGATGCGGTGCGAGATCGCCGCCGCCCTGCTCCACGGGCCAAAGATCCTGTTCCTGGACGAGCCTACCATCGGCCTGGACGCGGTGTCGAAGCTGAAGGTCCGGGAGTTCATCCTGGAGCAGAACCGGCTGTGCGGCACCACGGTCCTCCTGACCACCCACGACATGCAGGACATCGACGCCCTGTGCTCCCGTGTGCTGCTCATCGGCAAGGGGCAGCTTCTTCTGGACGGTGACACCGCCCAGATCCGGGCCATGGCTGGGGAGAACCTGTCCACCGAGGAGTCGGTGGCAGACCTGTACCGCCGGTTCGGTATCTGAGGGGGACGGAGCCATGAGAAAATACTGGTCCTTCTTTAAAATGCGCCTGATGGCGGGGCTCCAGTACCGGGCCGCCGCCCTGGCGGGCATGAGTACCCAATTCGTGTGGGGGGCTATGGAAATTCTGCTCTACCGGGCCTTCTGGCTGGAGCATCCGGAGCGGTTCCCCATGGGCATGGAGGCCCTCAGCTCCTACATCTGGCTCCAGCAGGCGTTCCTGAGCCTCTTCGCCCTGTGGAACTGGGAATTTGATATTCTGGAATCGGTGAAGACCGGCGCGGTATCCTACGAGCTGCTGCGGCCTATGGACATCTACAGCATGTGGATGTCCCGCTCCGTCGCCAACCGGCTGGCCCGGGCGGCTCTGCGGATGGTCCCGGTGATCCTGCTGTCCTCCCTGCTTCCGGCCCCCTGGGGATTGCGGCTGCGCATCTCCCCGGCGGCCTTCGGCGTATTTCTGCTGTCCATGGTCCTCATGGTACTGGTGGTGTGCGCCTACAGCCTGTTCGTCTACGCCCTGACCTTCTACCTGACGGACCCCAACGGGATCATGGTACTGTCGGTGGCGGCGGCGGACCTGCTGGGCGGGGCCATCGTGCCCCTGCCCTTCCTGCCGGAGGGCTTCCGGAAGTTCGCGGAGCTGACCCCCTTCGCCTCCATGCAGAACGTGCCTCTGCGTATCTTCAGCGGGGACATCCCCCTCCCGGAGACCGCGGCGGTAATGGGCCTGCAGGTGTTCTGGATCGTGGCCCTGCTCTCAGCCGGATACCTGCTCACAAAAAGCGGCCTGCGCCGCGCGGTGATACTGGGAGGCTGAAAAATGAGACTGTATTTCAAATTTTTCTCCATCCACTTCCGCTCCGCCATGACCTACCGGTCCAGCTTCTTCCTCAGCTGCCTGGGACACCTGCTTATTACCGCCAACGTGTTTCTCAGCGTAGTGTTCCTGCTGGACCGTTTCGGTTCTGTTGGCGGCTACACTCTGCCCCAGCTGAGCTTGTGCTATGCGGTGATCCTGGCGGGCACGTCTCTGGCGGAGTGCTTTGCCAGAGGGATCGATGCCTTCGGGCGCATTCTTTCCGAGGCCCGGTTTGACCGCATCATGCTCCGGCCCCGCCCCCTGCTTTTCCAGGTGCTTTGCCAGGATATGAAACCCACCATGTTTGCCCGGGTGCTCCAGGCGGCGGTGATGCTGGTCTGGGCCATCGGCTCCGGCGCGGTAGTCTGGACGCCGGTCAAAGCCATCGTTCTGGCGCTGATGATCCTCTGCGGCGCCGGCGTTTTCTTTGGGGTGTATCTGGTCAATGCCTGCGTCACCTTTTTCACCCTGGAACATATTGAGACGCTGAACATCTTCATGGACGGCCCCCGGGAGTATGGCAAGTATCCCTTCGGCATCTACGGCAAACCGGTGCTGATAATTTTGACCTTCCTGGTGCCTCTGGCCCTGGTCCAACACTGGCCGCTGCAATATCTCTTTGACCGGGGCCCGGCGTGGTATGGGCTGCTGCCCATCGTGTCGCTGGTATTTCTGATTCCCTGCGGGCTGCTGTGGCGGCTGGGGGTACGGCACTACCGGTCCACCGGGTCGTGATAGCTTTTATTCTATCATGAATCGGTCCGGGATACAAGATAAGATATTTGGAGGTACTGTCATGGGAGAAATATCACTTGGCATCATGACCAGGGAACTTTGCCACGAACTGTTCCGGAACTGGGAAAACGATCCCGACATCTACGCGGATATGTCCCTGTTCAAAGTATATCAATACGATGAAGATGCCGTAAACAGATACTTTGATACAAAGCAGGACTCGTCCCGCGTCCTCCTGGCCATCATGAAGGACGGCGCGCCGGTCGGAGAAATCCAGCTGAAGCAGATAGACTTTGAACGCAAAGAGTGTACGCTGAGCATCCATATGCAAAACGACACATTCAAAGGCCGCGGCTATGGGACCTGCGCGGAACGATTAGCCGTGCAATATGCTTTTGAAACTTTGGACATAGAGGCAGTAAACGCCGACGTGATTGCCAAGAATACGCGAAGCCAGCACGTTCTGGAAAAGGTCGGGTTTCGATTCCTAAAAGAAGAAAACGGTTTCAGGTATTATCGCTGCGAGCGGTAAACAGGCGGCGTTGCCTTCCGTTTTTCAGCTTCATATCCTGCACATCTTCCCACAAAATGTCGGGAAACGCTGCCGATCATCTGCTATCCTGTATGCAGGCAGACCGAGCAAGGAGAGACAATATGGATTGGGTAATGGGGATGCAGCGGGCTATCGATTACGTGGAGGCGCACATCACGGAAGAGCTGGATTATGACGAGATCGCCAGACAGGGCTATTCCACCGCCTATCATTTTCAGCGGGTGTTCGGGCTCCTCTGCGGGTATACGCTGGGGGAATACATCCGGAACCGCCGGCTGACGCTGGCGGGCGGCGAGCTGGCTTCCGGCGATGTGAAGGTCATCGACACCGCCCTGAAATACGGCTACGACAGTCCCGACAGCTTTGCCAGAGCATTTACCCGCTTCCATGGCGTCACGCCCTCCCAGGCGCGCAGGGAGGGCGCGAAGCTGAACTCCTTCTCACGGCTGTCCCTGAAATTATCATTAGAAGGAGGCTCTATCATGGAGTACAGGATCGAGGAAAAGCAGGAACTGCGGCTTACGGGATATAAACGGCGGTTCACCGGCGTACCCCACGTCACAAAAGAGTACGACGACCAGATGGAGGATTTTGCCGTTCATACACGTGTGAACCAATTCCTTCTGCAAGGCATGTCCGCGGATGATTCCGGAGCGATCAACTACTGTGTGATCACCAACGTATCAGATGACGGTTATGACTTTTATATTGCAGATCAGCTGCTGGACTGGTACCACGAGCACATGGCGGAGGACATTGCGCTGGGCGCGGAAGCCGCCCGGTTTGAGGATATCGTGATTCCCGCCGGGACCTACGCCGTCTTTGAGACCGAGCGGTGCGAGTATCCCACCACAAAGAATCTGGAGCTTCGCCAGCGCATTGCTGCGGAGTGGCTTCCATCGTCGGATTATATTCTGGCAGACCGTCCGGAGCTTGTGGTCATTTACTGGTATCGCGGCGAGCAGCGGAATGAACGGTATATCGAACTCTGGGTGCCTGTAGAAAAGAAATAGAGGAACCGCCCGGGAGCCTCACAGCTCCCGGGCGGCTTGCTTCTTATTCAGATATTCAGCTCCACAGGCTGCACAACAGGTCCGTATACCCAGACGGATCGTCGATGGGCAGTCCGGCGATGAGCTTGGCCTGGTTCATCAGTACCTGGACGTACTTCTTCGCCTTCTCCGGATCGCTGGCCCGCGCGGCCTCCAGAGCGGCGAAGGCGGGATGGTCCACGTTGACCTCCAAGATCCGCTTGGCCTTCATGCCCATCTCCGGCTGGACGGCGTTGAAGTACCGCTCCATCTCGAAGCTCATGCCCTCGCCGGAGGTCATGCACACCGGATGGGTCTTCAGCTTCCGGGAGATGCGGACCTCGTCCACGCCCTCCCCAAGGGCCTCCTTCATGAAGTCCAGGGCTTCCTTGTAGTCGTCCGCCTTCTTCTCCTCCGGCATATCGTCCAGATCCAGATCGCCGTCCACGGCGGAGCGGAAGGACTTCTCCTTATACTCCCGGAGGATCTCCACCAGCATCTGATCCGCCTGATCGGTGAGGTACAAAATCTCCATGTTCCGCTCCCGCAGGAGCTCGGTCTGGGGCAGATTGTCCATGACGGCGGCGTTCTCACCGGTGGCGTAGTAGATGTGCTTCTGACTTTCCGGCATCCGGTCCACGTACTCGGCCAGGGTCACCAGCTTCTTCTCCGTGGAGGAGTAGAACAGCAGCAGGTCCTGGAGCAGTTCCTTCTTGGCCCCGTAGTTGTTGATGCACCCGACCTTCAGCTGGCGGCCGAAGTTCTTGAAGAACTTCTCGTAGCCCTCCCGGTCGTCTTTCAGCATCCGCTCCAGCTCGCCCTTGACCTTCTTCTCGATGTTGTTGGCGATGAGCCGCAGCTGGCGGTCGTGCTGGAGCAGCTCCCGGGAGATGTTCAGGCTCAGGTCCGGGGAATCCACCACGCCCTTGACGAAGCCGAAGTGGTCCCCGATCAGGTCCTGGCACTTATCCATGATCATGACCCCGGCGGAGTAGAGCTGGAGTCCCCGCTCGTAGTCGGCGCTGTAGTAGTCGTAGGGAGGCCGGGAGGGAATGTACAGCAGGGCCTTGTAGGACACCTGGCCCTCGGCGGCCACGGTGACCACCGACTGGGGGGCGGTGTAGTCGTTGAACTTCTCCTGATAGAACTTGTCGTACTCCTCCCGGGTCACGTCGCTCTTCTTCCGCTGCCACAGGGGGACCATGCTGTTGAGGGTCTCCTCCTCCTTGTAGCTCTCGTACTCGGGCTTATCCTCGGGGGAGTCCTCCTTCTTCCGGGACTTGGTGACCTCCATGCGGATGGGCCAGCGGATGTAGTCGGAGTACTTCTTCACCAGCTCCCGGAGGGTGTACTCCTGCAGGAACTCGGAGTACTTCTCCTCCTCGCCGTCCTCCTTGATGTGCATGATGATGTCGGTACCCACCTCCGCCTTTTCGCAGGGGGTGATGGTGTAGCCGTCGGCGCCCGCGCTCTCCCAGCGGTAGGCCTGCTCCTCGCCGTACTTCCTGGTCACCACGGAGATGTGGTCCGCCGCCATGAAGGCGGAGTAGAAGCCCACGCCGAACTGGCCGATGATGTCCACGTCTTCGTTGTCCTTGCCCACCTCCTGCCGGAACTGGTAGGTGCCGCTGGAGGCGATGACGCCCAGGTTGTTCTCCAGCTCCTCTTCGCTCATGCCGATGCCGTTGTCACTGACGGTCAAGGTCCGTCCCTCCGGGTCGGCCTGGATGGTGATGCGGAAGTCCTCCCGCTTGAGGCCCACGTTCTCGTCCGTCAGGGACCGGTAGCACAGCTTGTCGATGGCGTCGCTGGCGTTGGAGATGATCTCCCGCAGGAAGATCTCCCGGTGGGTGTAGATGGAGTTGATCATCAGGTCCAGCAGGCGCTTGGATTCCGCCTTGAACTTCTTCTTGGCCATAGTCTGTTTTCCTCCCGTAAAAGCGGGTCCGGAGACCCTTGTTTTTTTCATGCCTACTATGAAGGGTAATTGTGAACAGAGTATGACTAATTTGTAAATATTAGCACTCAGCGAGAAAGAGTGCTAATCACAGCTCCCGCATCAGGTGGAAGCTCTGCATCAGCTGCACGGACCCGTAGCCCCACTGGTTATTGGGATAGACCATGTCCGGGCGGCGCAGGCATCCCCGGATGAGGTAGGCCCGGATCTGGTAGGTCCCCATGGCCGGGTCGTTCCCCTCCCGGATGCCCCACTGGAGCAGCAGGGCGCACACCCCCGCCAGCACCGCCGCCGCCGCGCTGGTGCCGCTCATGCTGCCGGGGCCGTAGGGGTAGATGCCCCCCACGCCCACGCCGGGGGCGGTCAGGTCCGGCAGGATCCGCCCGTCCCAGGCGGGGCCCCGGGAGCTTTTGGCATACAGGCTTTTGCTGGCGCTGTCGTAGGCCCCGCAGCAGATGACCCCCACGGCGGAGCCTGGGCTGGTGACGGTGTAGTCCGGCGTGGCCGCCAGAAATTCCACCGAGGGGGCCACGAACCCCGTCATGGGCAGCCACACCTGATAGCTGCCGTTGAGGAGGATGTCCCCGTGGAGCTGGATGTTCCACACGCCGGGGGTGGCCCCCAGGATGCGGATCACCGTCAGCTGCCCGCCGCTGCCCTCCACAGGGAAGTGGTATTCCACCTGGACCCGGGCGGCCTCCAATACCAGCTTCACGTCGGCGGCGGGCCCGGTCCCGGGCTTGGCGGGCACCCGGCCCACCAGCTCCCCGGAGGGGGAGCGCACCGACACAGACAGCCGGTCCGCCACCGTGTTCCACACGGCCATATACACGTCCCCCGCGTTCTCCCCCACCTTCAGGTCCACCTGTCCCGGGGGCTCCCCCGGACGGAGGACGCCTCCGGTGTGATGGCGGGCCTCCGCCTCGTTGCCCGCCGCCGCGCACAGGCATACCCCTTTCTGGATGGACACGCCGCTCAGGTACTCCTCGAAGACGCTGTAGCCGTCGTGGCTCCCGGCGTTGGTGCCCAGGCCGATGCAGATGGCCACCGGCCGGTCCAGCTCCCGGGCCTTCCGGATGATGTACTCCACCCCCACCATCACCGCGCTGGATTCGTAGGCGTTCTCCTGGTCCGCCGGGATGCAGTACCGCTCCCGGTACAGGGACCGGGCCTTTTTCAGCTTTACGGCGATGATCTCCGCGTCCGGGGCCGCGCCGGAAAACTCCTCGCTCTGGCCCCCGGCGGCCACGGAGGCCAGGAAGGTGCCGTGGCCGTCCTCGTCCCGCTGGGGGACCAGGGCGTAGGGGTCCTCGGAGGCCAGGGCGGCGTCGATGTCCGCCTTGGTATACTCGTGGCCCAGGACGAATCCGGCGGGCGGGTCTCCTCCGGCGGTCTGGTCGTAGATGTACTGGATCTTGCTGGTGCCGTCGGCGTAGCGGAACACGTCCTGGGTGTAGTCGATGCCCGTGTCCACGAACCCCAGCAGCACCCCCCGGCCCTTCAGGTTCAGGTAGGGCTGGCTCTGGACCTGGGACACCCCCGCCGCGTCCAGCGCCGGGCGGTCCAGCAGGCCCAGGACCACGGAGACGGAGCTGATAAAGGCGGTCCCCAGGGCCTCCTCCAGAAGGTGGAATTTCTCCGCCTTCATGTACCCCAGCACGTACCGCCCGGAGAGCATCTGCCCCACCACTACATCGTTGGAATTTCTCGCGTACTCAAAAAATGCGTTGGACGCCCGGGTGACGAAATCGATGGTATCCGGCGCGTGGATGAACTCCAGCGCCTCCGGCGACAGCCGCATGGCTCAAAGCCCCCTTTCCATATGGTTGACCAGCTCGTTCATGGTCCCGCAGAGATTCAGCCGCCCATACCCCCACTGGGGGTTGGGATAGTTCAGGAACGGGCTCCGCAGGGCCCCCTTGCAGAGGAAGGCCTTCACCCGCTGGCCGTAGAGGAACAGGTCGTTGCCCTGAACGATGCCCCACTCCATCATCAGCGCCGCCGAGCCCGAGACGAAGGGGGCGGCCATGCTGGTGCCGGTGAACACGTCGTAGCCGCCCCCGGCCTTGGCGGAGCGGACCGCCTCCGCCGGCGCCATGATGTCCAGCATCACCCGGCCCCAGCAGTCCTGCCCGCCCCGTCCGGAGAAGGGGCTGGCCGTCTCCGTCTCCGTCCGGTAGCCCCCCACGGAGATGGGGTACAGCGCCGTGGCGGGGAGGGTGATGGTGAGGTCCGGCTCCGGCTGGAGGAAGGCGGTGCGGTCGGTGACCTCCTCCACCGTGGGCAGCCACATGTCGAAGCGCCCGTCCGCCACCCGCTTCCCGGTACACCGCAGCTTCCAAAGTCCGTCCATCTCCCCGGCGGGCGCCTCCATCAGGAAGATGGCCTCCTGGGAAGCGCTGTAGTGGGTGGGCACGCCGTAATACACCGACACCCGGATCGACCCGAACCGGAAGGTCCGGGTCCCCTCCGTCAGCAGGCCGGTGGTCTGCCCGTTGGGCAGGATCAGCTCCAGCACCGCCTCATCGGCAAAGTTCTTCCACAGGGAGAGGTATATCTGCTCCCGCAGAGTGGAGACAGTGAACTCCGCCTCCACGGTGCCCCCCTCGATGAGCTTCCCCCGGAAGTGGTGGGCCCCGCTGCCCTCGTTTCCGGCGGCGCAGACGATGACGCTCCGCCCCCGCTGGGCGGACTGGTCGATGTAGGACTCGAAGAGGGACTGTCCCTGATGGGAGCCGAAGTTGGTACCATAGCTGAGATTGATGACGCAGGGCATCCCCCGCTCCTCCGCCTGATCCAGCAGGTACTTCACCGCCCGCATGATGTCCGTGGTCCGGGCGCTGGCCAGCTTCACCGCCGCGATGGAGGCCCCCGGGGCCGCGCCGCTTCGCCCGGCGGCAATAGCGGCTACGGCGGTGCCGTGGCCGGACTGTCCGGCGGGGGAGACCAGTCCGGCGGCGATCTCCTCCCCGGAGTATGCCGCCCCGTGAAGGAAGCCCGGCGGCGGGGTGCCCTCCGCCGTCATGTCCCACAGGGCCACGACCCTGGTATTTCCGTCCTCCCCCAGAAATTCCGGATGGTTCAGGTCCAGCCCCGAATCCACAAAGCCGATGAGGACCCCCTCCCCCGTGAGGCCCAGCCCGTTCTTCCGCTGGACCGGCGGGATGCACGCCGCCTCCAGACTCCGGTCCGCCATCAGGCAGCTTAAATTGCGGGCCGGCTCGTAACTGGACACCTGCTGGTAGTCCAGCAGCCGCACGGCGGAGCGGGCCTCCAGCTCCATGATGGCGAATTGGGCGTCCAGCAGCTCCGTGGGATAGCCCAGGGAGAGGATGTCTCCAGTGTATTTGATGATGTACTCCATACAGCCCTCCAACTGGTGTGCCTGCGCGGCACCGCTCAGCATATAGTATACGGAGAGGAGGAGTGCTATTATGAATCCAGCTTACCTGGACACAGGAAATCTGCAAATTTTCGTGACGGCGGGGGACACGCCGGAGCCCATCCCCGGCGCGCTGGTGCGCGTCAGCGACCCGGAGAACGGCCAGATCCTGGAGGAGGCCGCTACCGACGCCTCCGGCCAGACCCCCTTTATCGAGCTGCCCGCGCCGCCCATGGAGCTGTCGGTGGCCGAGGGGGAGGCGGGACAGCAGCGTCCCTACGCCGTCTACAACGTCACCATCACCGCTGGAGGGCGGGAGACCCTGCACATCGGCGGCGTGGAGGTGCTGCCCACCGGGCGGTCCATCCAACGTGCGGCCCTGTCCCCGGCCCGGGACGGGAGCTTTAACGTGCGCAACCTGCTGCTGGCCCCCCACGCCCTGTGGGGACCGCCCTCTACCCGCCAGCCGGAGGAGGAGGTCAAGCCCCTGCCGGAGCAGTCGGGCCTGGTGGTGCTGCCGGAGCCGGTGATCCCGGAGTATATCGTGGTACATAGCGGACGGCCCGACGACCCCTCCGCCCCCAACTACTGGGTCCGGTTCAAGGACTATATCAAAAACGTGGCCTGCAGCGAGATATACTCCACCTGGAAGACCGAGGCCATCAAGGCCAACGTCCTGGCCATCATTTCCTTCACCCTCAACCGGGTGTATACCGAGTGGTACCGGGGGAAGGGGTACGACTTCACCATCACCAGCTCCACCGCCTTCGACCAGTCCTTCTCCTATGGACGGACCATCTTCGAGGAGATCGGCGTGGTGGTGGACGATCTCTTCACCACCTACGTCACGAAAGAGGGTATCTCCCAGCCCCTGTTCACCCAGTATTGCGACGGGCGGCGGGTCCAGTGCGGCGGCCTGAGCCAGTGGGGCTCCCAGGCTCTGGGAGAGCAGGGCTGGGACGCGGTGAGCATCCTGCGCAAGTACTACGGCTCGGACATCTATCTGAAAAGCGCGGAGAAGGTGGAGGGCGTGCCCCTGTCCTATGGCGGGCAGGTCCTCTCTGTGGGCAGCGAGGGGGAAGACGTGCGGACCATCCAGACCCAGCTCAACCGCATCTCCGACAACTACCCCGCCATCCCCAAAATTCCGGCGGACGGGGTCTACGGCCCCGCCACCCAGACGGCGGTGACGGCGTTTCAGAAGGTCTTCCATCTGCCCCAGACCGGCAGCGTGGACTTTGCGACCTGGTACGAGATATCCAATGTATTCGTGGCGGTGGCGGGCCTGGCGTAGGCTCAGACCCGCAAAATGGGATCGCCGCAGGCCAAAAGCCTGCGGCGATCCTATTCATGGTCATATTTTGTGGGCAGTGATAATGGTATAACTGTGGGCGTTCACAGTTATCCTGCAGCGATTGACAGCCGCGTACCAGTTTTTGCCCACTCGTTCAATTTTGGCATCTTTGTCCAGTATCTGCATTTTGCACCAGTGAACGACGTCATCCGTTTCAATTTGCAGATTCCGCTTTATCCGCTCCGCGCCCAACTCCGTTGTATGCAGCCGGTCAATATGATCGATCAAACCATTCATCTCCATGTCTCAGGGCTCCCAGCCCTTACACACGTCTATCCAGCCGGAATAGCCGGAGAATTTTTCCAGCTCCGGGATGGACAGCTCAATGGCGCTGTTGCTGCTGCCGCAGGCGGGAAAGACCGTCTCAAACCGTTTCAGAGAGGCGTCCAGATAGACCTCCACGCCCTCGTTGACGGCAAAGGGGCACACGCCCCCTACCGCGTGGCCTACCAGCGTCTCCGCCTCTTCCGGCGTGAGCATCTTCGCCTTGGTGCCAAACTGGGCCTTGTACTTGGGATTGTCGATCCGGGCGTCCCCGGCGGCTACCACCAGCACGGCCTTTCCCTCCACCAGGAAGGACAGGGATTTCGCGATCCGGCAGGGCTGACAGCCCAGCGCCTGGGCCGCCAGCTCCACGGTGGCGCTGGAGACCGTAAATTCCCGGACCCGGTCCCCGATGCCCTGCTGTTCAAAATATGCTCTTACTTTTTCTATCGCCATAACGACCTCCTATTTCCGCCGCCAGAGCAGCGTGTTGTCCTCGAACAGGGCGTCCAGCCTTCCGCCGTCCTTCAGCCACGACAGATAGGACCGGACGGTGCTGCCCACCAGGACATACTGCTCAAAATTCATGGTCAGCCCATAGTGGGCAAACAGTTTCCGCAAGAGAGCCTCGAAGCACAGGGGCTCCCCGCACAGATCGACGATCCGGTCCCCGATCTCCAGCACCTTGCCGATGTTGTACTGAGCCAGCGCGGACACGTCCTCCGACGCCTCCGCGTGGGCGGGAACGAAACACTTTGCCTCCATGGCCTTCACCCGTTCCAGCGTATCCAGATAGGCGGCCACGTCGTAGATGAAGCTGATCTGGTACTTGTCCAGCGTCTCCCGGCTGGACAGGCAGTCCGCCAGATAGACCACGCCGTCCTCCGTCCGGAAGCCCACCATGTCGAAGAAATGTCCCGGCAGGGGGACGCTCTCCAGCCCCTCCGGCAGGCACTCCGCCGTCAGCTCCAGAACATCGCTCTCCTGGGCCATAAGAAACTTGTGCCGCAGGTCCTTGCAGGGATATCCGCCGTACAGGAAGGAGGGCTCCAGGACGGGATGGCGGGTAAAGGCGCGCTCGATCCCCGGGGCGTAGATACGGCATCCCGTCTGTCCCTGCAAATACCTGTTGCCGCCAATATGGTCGGCGTTGGAGTGGGTGTTGTAGATGGCGGCCAGCTTCCAGCCGTTGGCGTCCAGGTGCTGGCGGACCTTGCGGCCCGCGTCCTTGTCGCTGCCGCTGTCGATGAGACAGACCTCCGAACCCTCCAGACGCACCAGGCCGATCTTCGCCGGGCTCTGGATATAGCAGCATTTATCTGAGACCTGGATCAGTTCATACATCGCAGAATATCCTCCTTACGACTGGAGCGTGGGCGTCCAGTGGTGCTTGCCGAAAATGTCCGTGAACCGGTAGGACGCCAGGGTAACGCCGTCCAGAGGCACATCACCGACAGTCAGCTCCTCCTCCGTGACGATCAGTGGGTCTCCCAGCAGGTAGCTGTCCTGATAGTCCCCGTCATAGCTGTAGTAATCGCACAGGAACTCCAGCGTGTCACCGGGCTGGAGCTCGCTCTGGCTCTTCGCCACCGTGTCCGTCTCCCCGTTCAGGTACACGGTCTGCACCCCGGCCACATATCCCTGGGGGCGCTCCGTGTCGAAGGTCAGGATCAGCTCCGACCGGCTGCCGTTGTGCAGCACCGGGACCCGGCCGGTGATGGCGTAGCTGGTACCATCATCCACAGTGGCGGTGTGGTAGTAGGCCACCGGCTGGCCCTCAACGGCCAGCCACGTTCCCTCGTTCACCCCCAGCAGGCCGCCCTCGCCGTCAAAGTCGAAGGTATTGTCCAGCCCCAGGTCGATGTAACCCTCGCCGTCGTCATAGAAGAGGTTCAGCTCCATATCCTGCACCAGGCCCCACTGCTGCTCGTTCAGGCGGAGCACGGGCACGCCGTCCTCGCCGGTCTGCCACACCAGGGCCTCGTCCGGGAAGCGGTGGGCCGTCAAATATTCATTGGCGTTCTCCATGTCCAGGCTCCTGCCGCCCAGGACGCTGGCCAGCAAAGCAGAGATGTCGTCCCCTCCGCTCCCCGCGCCTCCCAGCATTCCCAGCAGGGCGGGCAGCGGGGAATCCGAGCCGCCGGAGACCGCCTGACCGCTGTCCACCACATCGGCAAACTGCCGGATGCACTGGGTATAGGCGTCGTCCATGCCGATCCGCTCAAAGGTGGAGGCCGCCCGGCTGACCGCGGCGGTCTTCCGGTAGGGGAAGTAGATGGACAGGCCGTAGGCATTGGTCATGTCGGCGGAGGTGCGGTTGTACTTCACAGCGCTCAGCAGAACCTTCGACAGGGCCTCGCCCTCCTTCGTCCCCAGGTTCTTCGCCAGATGCACCAGGTCCACCTGATCGATCCTGCTGGAGGGGGCAAACTCCCGGGCCCCGCTGCGGGCATTGGAGACGGTCTGGTACGACTGCTCCCGGATCAGCTTGGCGGTGGACCGTGAGAAATCCGCCAGCACGTCCGGCAGGGTGGCCTCCAGCTCCGCCAGGTCCACTACGGACAGGGTGGTGGACTGGCCCCGGCACTTCTGGGCGCAGGTCTCCACGAAGCTGTCCACGATCTTCTGGCCGATCTGGATGGTGGGCATGGAGGTATCCTTCCCCAGGGCGGTGAGCCAGTCGGTGTAGTACCAGCCCACGCCCGGCTCGGTCTCCTCCGAGGCGATCAGATAGTCGGCATACTGGGCCATGGTCAGCGCCGTCTCCGCCGTGGCCATGAGGCAGGCGTCAAAGCCGATGAAATCAAATTTCACCCCGGCGTCCTTCAGCGCCCGGTCCAGGCCGGACAGGTCCATGGAGCCGCTGGAGGCAAATTTCTCGTCATATCCGTAGCCGCTGACGGAACCTCCGCCGTGGTCCCAGAGGATCAGCTCATACCGGCTGGCGGGGTATTTCTCCGCGCACCAGCGGATGTAGCCCGAGAGGACGTCCGGGTCCGTCATGGGGACGCTGCCCAGGTCCTTCTCCAGGCAGGCCATCCTGCCGTCCTTGATCTGCCAGATCTGGTTGGTGGTGCTGCTGACCACGGTATTTTGCCAACCCTTGCAGCCGCCGGTATAGACCAGCAGGTTGACATCGTTTCCGAAGCTGGCGTTCAGCATCTCCTGAAGGTCCATCGTCCCCATTTTGCTGCGGGATTCCAGGTCCGTGCCGCACATGTATACCATGATGGTGACCGTGTCCCTGCCGTTCCCCAGCAGGGCGGTGTAGCGCTCCCGCGCGCCGGGGGCCACGGAGGCGTCCAGCTTCCCGGTGTTGGGCGTGCTCTGCCAGCCGGAGGAGACGCTGCCGCCTCCCAGTCCGCCCAGCACCTGGCCCCAGTCCACGCTCCCGGCGTTCGAGACCTGCTGCTGGCTGGCGGAGGGCGTCTGGACACTGGAGGGAGCCTCCGGCTGGCCGCCCAGCATGGCGGTCAGGCCTCCCCCGCCGCCCAGCAGGACCAGCAGGGCCAGAAGGACCAGCTTCATCATGCCGCCTCCACTCCGGGTCCCGGCGCTCCGCTGGCCGGAGGATGCTTCCGGTTTGCGGTCCTGATAGCCGCCCGCGTCGCCTACCGGGCCGGTGCCCAGGCCCTCGCCCCGCTTTTTCACCGTCTTGGCGGGACCGGTCACGTGTTTCTCCCGGCCCCTGGGTCTGTTGTTTTCCATAGATATTCTCTCTCCTTTATACTGATCTTCAACAGTATTATCTTGCGGGAAGACCGGCGGACCTGTCCGCCGGTCTTCCCGTTAAACAGCTTTTTTATGATACCATAGATGCCATCCCCGGACAAGAAAAAAGTAAAAAACCGCCATGATTTTCTCCCGCCGTCCGCTCAGGAACAGAAAAGCTCCCCGGCTGAAAGGGCCGGGGAGCTGACGGTACACTGTCTTTTGTTCTGATTGAAAGTCTATTCGCGGGTCAGGATCGTCCGCACGCGGGCGAGGTCCATTTCCTCCAGCACGTAGTCCGCCTCCGGAAGCGGCTCCTCCGGGGATATGTTGGAGCGGATATATACCGTGGAAAGCCCCGCCTCCCGGGCGCCCTGGATGTCGCACACGCCGTCGTTGCCGGTCATGACGGCGTGCTCCACGGCGATCCCCCGCTCTTTCAGGAGGATGTCGAAAAACCGGCGGTCCGGCTTTTTGCAGCCGTAGTCCGAGGAGAGATATATCCCGTCGAACAGCGGCTCGATCCCCAGCGTTTTCAGCTCGTAAGCGGTGAAGATACGCTGGGCGTTGGAGAGCAGCCAGATACGCTGCCCGTTGGCGCGGAGGGCCTTCAGCAGCTCCACCGCGCCGTCATAGAGGCGGATGTAGTCCAGAGACTCCTTCCGAAACCGTTCCCCGGTGCAAACGGCCAGGTCCAGGCCGGCATCGATCCCCTTCTGCCGGTAGAGCGCCTGGAAGACAAATTCCAGCTGGATCTCCGGGTGGGCCTCGTGGGCGTCATTGCGCAGGGAGGTCCCGCGCTCCATCTGCCGGACGGTCCGTATATAGGCCTCCTGCAGTTCCTCCGGGGCGTACGGCGCGCCGTGCTCCCGGTACCAGGCGGTCAGGTCCTCCCAGAGCTGCGGGCGCTCCTCGTCGGTGTGGATATCCACCAAAGTACCGTACAGGTCAAAAATGCAGTCCTGATATCGCATGGTCACCGCTTCCTTCGATAGAGCATCTGGGCTTCATAGGGCCGGAGCACACCGGGGGCGGGCTCATAGTTGGACAGCAGGAGCTCCGCGTTTGCAAAGGGTTCCGGCCGCAGGTAGGGCACGGACTCGCCGGTGAAGTTGCAGACCACCAGCAGCTCCTCCGTCTCCGCGGACCGGGTATAGGCGAACAGCCGCTCGCTCTCGGGCTCCAGCAGCGTGAAGCTTCCCTCCCGGAAGACCGGGTAGCACTTGCGCAGGGCAATGAGGGATTGGTAGTAGTAGAACACGGAGCCCGGATCGGCCAGGGCCGCCTGGGCGTTGATCTCGCGGTAATTGGGGTTCACCGGGAGCCAGGGCTCCGTCTGGGAAAATCCGGCGTGCTCCGCCGCCGACCACTGCATGGGCGTGCGGGCGTTGTCCCGGCCACGGGCGTAAATGGAGGCCATGACCTCCTCCTCGCCGTACCCCTTCGCCAGGCGTTCGGCGTAAAGATTTTTGATCTCAAGGTCGTCATAGGCCTCGATGGGGAGACGGATATTGGTCATACCCAGCTCCTCGCCCTGGTAGATGTAGGGCGTGCCCTCCAGGCCGTAGAGCATGGTGGCCAGCATCTTGGCGGACTCCACCCGGTATTTCCCGTCGTCCCCCCAGCGGGAGACGATTCGGGGCAGGTCGTGGTTGTTCATGAACAGGCTGTTCCAGCCCTGGCCGTGGAGCCCCTGCTGCCACCGCTCCACGCACCGCTTCAGCCGGACCAGGGGCAGGGGGATCCAGTCCCACTTCTCGCCGCCGGGCTTCTGGTCCAGACAGATGTGCTCGAACTGGAACACCATGCTCAGCTCCCGGCCGTCCTGGGCGCTGTATTTCCTGGCGCGCTCCACATCGGCGCCCCACGCCTCCCCTACAGTGACCAGGCCCTCCTCGATGAACGCCTCCCGGGACAGCTCTTCCAGGAACTCGTGGAGCCGGGGGCCGTTGCCGGTGATCTTCCGGTCCGGGTCCTTGGCGATCTGGTCGATGACGTCCAGCCGGAAGCCCTCCACGCCCTTGTCCACCCAGAAACGGATCATATCGTACAGCTCCCGGCGGAGGACGGGGTTCTCCCAGTTCAGGTCCGGCTGCTGCACGGCGAACTGGTGGAAGTAATACTGCCGCAGGTGGGGCACATAGGTCCACATGGAGCCGCCGAACACCGCCTGCATGTCGTTGGGCGGCGCGTCCGGCGTACCGTCCCGCCAGACGTAGTAGTCGTGGTATGGATTCTCCCGGTCTTTCAGCGCCTCCTGGAACCAGCGGTGCTGGTCGGAGGTGTGGTTGAGCACCAGGTCCATGATGATGGAGATGCCCCGCTCCTTCGCCTCCCGGATCAGCAGGTCCATGTCCTCCATGGTGCCGAAGGTGGGCCAAATGGCCTGGTAGTCGGAGATGTCGTAGCCGTTGTCCACCTGTGGCGAGGCGCACACCGGCGAGAGCCAGATGCCGTCAACGCCCAGCTTCTCCAGATAACCCAGCTTCTGGATGATGCCCCGGATGTCTCCGATGCCGTCGCCGTTGGCGTCCAGGAAGCTCTTGGGATAGATTTGATAGAACACGGCGGACTTCCACCAGCCGAATTTCGTCTTGTCCAGCATATACATGCCTCCTCCATTATCCTTCGATCTGTTCCAGGGCCTCATAGACCCGCAGCAGCTCGCCTACGCTCCAGGCCTGGGCAAAGCAGCCCTTGGAGGGCCCCGGTTCCCCGCCGTCGTAGATCTCCGGCAGCTGTCCCACGCAGCCCTCCCGGAGCATGGCCTCCATGGTCCCCAGCTGCTCCCGGACTTGGGTGGCCGCCTGGGGCGTATCGCCGTGGACCTTCAGCCAGGCCAGGTAATAGGCCCCCAGGGGGTAGGGCCAGATGGTCCCCTGGTGGTAGGCCATGTCCCGCTCCCGCTGCTCTCCGCCGTAGGAGGGATGGAACTCCGGGTCCTCCGGGGACAGGGTCCGCAGGCCGAAGGGGGTATAGAGGTGCTGCCGGACGCTCTCCACCACCCGGCGCTCCCGTTCGGGAGACAGCATAGTGAAGGGCATGGTCAGCGCCCAGATCTGGTTGCACCGGAGTTGCTCGTCCGCGCCGGTGCCGGAGATGACGTCCTTCAGATAGCCCTTTTCCTCCATCCAGAACAGCTCCGTGAAGGACCGCTTCACCCGTTCGGCCAGCAGCCCGTAGGGCGCTCCGTCCGCGCCCGCTATGGGCGCCAGCTCCTGGAGAATCCGCAGGGCGTTGTACCAATAGGCGTTGATCTCCACCGGCTTGCCGTGGCGGGGAGTGGGCAGGATGCCCTCTACGCAGACGTCCATCCAGGTCACCTGGTCCTTCCCCTTGCCGGCGTGGATCAGGCCGTCCCCGTCCATGCCGATGTCGTGGCGGGTCCCCTCCCGGTAGGCCTCCACGATCCGGGCCATCACCGGCCAGGCTTCCCTCACAAAGTCCCCGTCGCCGGTCCTCTGCCAGTACAGCCAGACACAGTTGATAAGCAGCAGCGCCGCGTCCACCGTGTTGTAGCGGGGCTCCTCCCCGCCCTCGGGGAACAGGTTGGGCACCAGGCCGTCCCGCTCATAGGCCAGGAAGGTCCGCAGGATGCTCCGGGCCGTCTCATACCGCCCCGTGGCCAGCACGCAGCCGGGCAGGGCGATCATAGTGTCCCGCCCCCAATCGCCGAAGTAGGGGTAGCCCGCCAGGATCGTCTTTCCGCCGGTGGAGGGCCGGTAGGCGATGAAGTGGTCCGCGCTCCGGGCCAGCTCCCGGGCAACGGGGTCCTTGAAGCCGGAGTCCTCCAGGAGGGCGCGCTGCCGCACCTCGGAGTCCCGGAGGATCTCCGCCCCCGTTTTATCGGAGGGCTCTGTGGAAAACACCAGCTCCAGCCGTCCGTCCTCCCCCTGGGGCACCGTCAGCTCCGCGGCGGTACAGATCAGTCCCAGGCCCCTCTCCCGGCGGCCGTCCTTCCGGTCGTCCTCGTAGAACAGGGCCTCGCAGTCCTGTGGGACGGCGGACAGCCCGGCGCTGCTTTTCACGTATAATGTCAGCCCTTCTCCCTGGATCTTCCCGCCGCCGCAGCGCAGGGAGATCTGGGACTGCCGGGCCTCTCCCTTGGGAGAGAACTGGAACACGGGGGTCACCCGCAGGGTGCAGGGGGCGTCCGACCGGTTCTCCACCGTATAGACCACCGCCGCCGCGTTCACGCCGTGCTCCATGCCGAAGCGCCGGACGGCCCGAACGCCGCCGACCTGATACTGCCAGCAGGGGCCGTCCTCCCAGGTGAAGGAGGTCAGACGCCGCCAGCCGTCCTCCGCCTGCCTTTCACCGTCAAAGGTCTGGCTGGAGAGGAAGACGGAACCGTCCTCCCCGGACAGCGTCTCAGACAGACGGTGTACCAGGTTGAAGCGCTGGCTGGGCGTGTCCGCCGCCACCAGCAGGCCCTGGTCGTTGCGGGTGACGGAGAAGGCCGCCGAGGTGGACGCATAGCCGCCCAGGCCGTTGGCCAGCAGCCAGCAGGTCCCCTCCGCCTGCGGCAGGGTAAGGATATCCTTCCGATCATACACAAATTTCATCTTGCTGCCTCCTTCATCGCTGTCCTAAGATCAAAGCCGACACAGGCTCCAGGACCGCCGCGTCCCGCACCACACGGGGCTCCCGCCACGCGAAGCTGGAGCGCGCGTCCGCCAGAATTTCCCAATCGCCCCGGGGCAGGGGCAGAGAGACCTCCTCCTTTGCGGCGCTGTACGCCATGAAGAGCCGCTTCCAGGGACCGCCCTCCCCCCGGTTGTCCACCAGGACCGCCCCGCAGTCCTCCGCCGGGACCGTTACCGCCAGGAGCCGCTTCGCCGCCTCCGGCGTCTTGTCCCGCAATCCGGGCAGGCGCATCCGCAGGGCCAGCAGGCCCCGATAGTATTCCACCAGCTCCCGGTTCTCCCAGGCCCGGCTCCAGTCCAGCCGGTTGACCTCCACCGGGGAGGCGTAGGTGTTCTTGACGCCTCCCTTGGTCCGGGCAAATTCCTCGCCGGATAGGAAGAATAAATGGCCCTGGCAGGTGAAATTGACCGCCGCCGCCAGCCGGTTCTGACGCAGGAGTTCCGGCTGGCACAGCTGGAACCGGCGCTCCGGGTCTCCGGTCATGACCAGGCGGTCCCACAGAGTCCAGTCGTCGTGGCAGGACAGATAGTTCACCGTCTGGGAGGGGGCCTTGGCGCCGCCCTCCGTACAGCCGGCCCAGCCCTTGACGCAGCAGGCCAGCCGCTCCGCGTCCAGCCCGCCGCCGTTGACGAACCCCGCCGCGTCCTCGCTCCACAGGTCCCCCTTGACCGCGTCCCGGGTATCGTCGCAGAAGGCGCTGACCTGTACGTCCAGGTTGGCCAGATGCCCTTTGTCCGCCAGGACCGTCCCCGGGACGGCGTTCGTCTCCGCCGCCGACCAGGGCTCTCCCAGGATCAGCTTCTCGCCCCGGCCCCAGCGCCGGTCCAGCTCCCGCCGGATGCGGTCCATCAGCGGGACGTCCATCAGGCCCATCAGGTCGAACCGGAAGCCGTCGATATGGTACTCCTCCGCCCAGTAGAGGACGGAGTCCAATATATATTGCGCGCACATGCTCCGCTCGGTGGCCAGGTCATTGCCGCACCCGGAGCCGTCGGAGGGCGTCCCGTCCGGCTTCTGCCGGTAATAATACCAGGGCACGGTCCTCCACAGCCAGGAATCCAATCGGTAGGTGTGGTTGTAGACCACGTCCATGACGACCCGCAGGCCGTTCCTGTGGAGGGCCTGCACGGCCTCCTTCAGTTCCCGTATCCGCACCGCCCCGTCCCGGGGATCGGTGGCGTAGGAGCCCTCCGGGACGTTGTAATTGACGGGGTCGTAGCCCCAGTTGAATGTCGCCGGGTCGCCGCCCTCGTCCACGGAACCGTAGTCGAAGACGGGCATCAGCTGGACGTGGGTCACCCCCAAGCCCTTTACGTAGGACAGGCAGGTGGGGTGCTTCCCGTCCCCGTTCAGGGTGGTGTCCTTCAGGCAGAGCGCCTTGAATTTCCCCCGGTACGCTTCCGGCACGCCGGAGGCGGGGTCCCAGGAGAAGTCCTTGACGTGAATTTCATAGATCACCGTCTCCGGCGGCAGAGGGGGCGCGTGGTCCTCCGGCCAGCCCGCCGGGTCGGTCCGGGACAGGTCGATGATCATGCTCCGCTCGCCGTTGAGGCCGCAGGCACGGGCGTAGGGGTCTGCCGTGGACCGGGCCTCCCCGTCCACGGTGACCAGATAGTCGTAATAGACCCCGTCCAGGTCCTTCTCAGTGATGTAAGTCCACAGCCCCCGCTTCTCCGGGTGGAGGGGGATCTGCTCCAGCGGGCCGCCGCCCGTCCCCTCCCGGTAGAGCCGGAGGATAACATCCTGGGCGGTGGGCGCCCACAGGCGGAAGACCGTCCCCCGCGCCCCGCAAAAGGCGCCCAGGGGAACGTCGCAGTGATAGGCCTCTTGAAAGGCGGGAGAGTCAAAGCGTTCTTTCATACTCAGCATATGGGCAGCTCCTCTACAGAAATAACGGCCTGAAACCAACGTTCCGCCGGCCGGCAGGGTATGTTGCCTGTCTTCCTCCCGGTAGGACAACAGGCCCTGCCAAAACGACAGGGCCTGCTGCACGGGAAGAGGAGGGAGTAACAAAAAGAGATCGGCGTTTCGTACAGACATGAGGCGCAGGCTTTGTCGGACCCACTATCGCGTCACCGCAGGCCCGATGGACATTCCCGGCATCCATCAAGGCCCGCTCCCAAAAGCTTCCTCCGGAGGCGCGGACTGCCCGGCGGAAGCTAATCGATTAACTTGCGTCATATTATAATTAGCCCTCACAAAAATGTCAAGCAAAATTTTCCGGTGAAGGGTGTAGAAAAATCCGGTCGAATAATTGACATCCGGAGGGAATCCATATATACTAAATTTGCATTAACCGATTAGCCTGGCATGGAGAATGATGTTATGAACTTGAAAACCATCGCGAAGCTGGCGGGCGTCAGCACGGTCACCGTGTCCAACGTGATGAACGGGAAGCACAACAAGGCGTCCAGGGAGACCATCGAGCGGGTCCAGAAGATCATCGAGGAGACCGGCTACCACCCCAGCGCCACGGCCCGGAGCCTCATCATGAAGCGCAGCCGCATCATCGCCGTGGTGATCCCCAACCTGCACGCGGAGGAGTCCTTCTCCGCCAGCCCCTACAACACCCAGATCCTGGGCTACCTGGAGCGCTATATCCGCAGCCGGGGCTACTACATGATGCTCCGGTGCGTGGTGCAGAGCTTCGAAGTCCTCTCGGACCTGGCCACCTGGAACATCGACGGGGCTTTCCTGCTGGGAGTGGCCGCGGAGGACGCTCTGGAGCTGCAAAAGAAGATGGACATCCCGGCAGTCTTCATCGACACCGACACGGAGGACGGCTCCCTGGTGACGGTCACCATCGAGGACCGCAAGGGCGGGTATCTGGCGGCCAGGCACCTTCTGGACAAGGGACACCGGCAGATCGCCTTCATCAGCACCTCCACGAAGTCCCCCGGGGTGATGCAGGAGCGGTACCGCGGCTTCTGCGACGCCTACCGGGAGCTGGGGATCGAGCTGCCGCCGGACCACCTCATCGGGACCGAGAACGTCTTCTACGAGCAGGGTGTGGAGGCCGGAAAGCTGATCGCCGCCTCCCGGCCCGAATGCACGGCGGCGGTAGCGGCAGCGGACATGCTGGCCTTCGGCGTGATGGAGGGCCTGCGCCTGGGCGGACGGCGTGTGCCGGAGGACGTCTCCATCGTCGGCTACGACGATCTTCCGGAGTGCCAGTACACCCACCCCAGGCTGACCAGCATTTCCCAGCACCTGGAGGAAAAAGCCCTATGCGCCGGAAAAGCGCTCTTCTCCATGCTCCGGAACAAACCCGCCGCCCGCCACCAGACGGTGGACGTGGAACTGATAGAGCGGCAGTCCGTGATCGACATCACGGACCGGCGTCTGAAAGGAGACACGCAATGAACATTTACAAGTCCTGTCCCGTATTGGAGAGCGAGAGATTCCTGCTGCGGCTGACCGAACAGAACGACCTCGGCGACCTGCTGGCAGTCTACAGCGACAGGAACGCCCTGCCCTTCTTTAACAGTGACAACTGCGACGGGGACAATTTCTACTACAACACAGCGGAACGAATGGCGGAAGCCTACGATTTCTGGAAGCTCTCCTATGAGAACGGCTGGTTCGCCCGGCTCTCCATCATCGACAAAGCCGCGTCACGCGCGGTAGGGACCGTGGAGCTGTGCCTGAGGGTTTCGGAAGACCCGTTCAACAACATGGGAATTTTGCGCGCGGACGTCAGAAGCGACTACGAAACCGAGGACGCCCTGTACGAGATCGTCTCCCTCACAGCGCCCCGCATGGCGGACCTGCTGGGCTGCGCCGGGGTACTGACGAAAGCCCCCCTGTACGCGGTGGAGCGGATCAAGGCGCTGCAGAGGGCGGGCTTTACAAGATCCGAGCATCTGCTGATCGGAAAGACCGGGTACGCCTACGACGGCTATTGGACGCTGCCGTAAGCGCGGTCCGCTTCTTCCTGCAAAAGATCGGGCTAATTTTTTGCCGGTCAGTTAATCGATAAACTTACATACTCTTGAAAGGAGCGCACCATCATGCCGGACAACTATAGGCTGCAACTGCGACCAAAGGCCAGGGCGGAGGCCACGATCACAGGGGACTGCTGGCGGTTCACCATCCTGACGAACGCCCTCATCCGCATGGAGTACCAGCCGGAGGGACTTTTTACGGACGAGGCGACACAGACCGTCCTTTGCCGGGACTTCCCGGCGCCGGACTTCCAAGTCATTGAGGAGGAGGGGCGGCTGGAGATCGTTACAGAAAAACTCCGCCTCTGCTACGACAAAAAGCCCTTTTCCCCGGAGGGCCTCTCCGTGCGGCTGAAGGAGAGCTTCCACGTCCACGGCTCCATCTGGCGGTATGGAGACGCCGTCGGGGACCTGAAGGGCACGGCCCGGACCCTGGACGGCGTGAACGGAGCGGCGAAGCTGGAGAGCGGCCTGCTGTCCAGGGGCGGCTACACCGTGCTGGACGACGGCAAAAGCGCCCTGGTGACGGAGGACCAATGGGTCCGGCCCCGGGGCCGCGAGGCCGTGGATCTGTACTTTTTCGGGTACGGCCACAGCTACATGGAGTGCCTGCGGGACTTCTACCGCCTCAGCGGGCACACGCCCCTGCTGCCCCGGTACGCGCTGGGCAACTGGTGGAGTCGCTTCTACCGGTACACGGAGGAGAGCTATCTGAAGCTGATGGAGGATTTTCACGCCCGGGAGCTCCCCTTCTCCGTGGCGGTGATCGACATGGACTGGCACCTGACGGAGATCCCGGCCAAGTACGGCAGCGGCTGGACGGGGTACACCTGGAACCGGGACTTCTTCCCCGACCCCAAGCGGTTCCTGGACCGGCTCCACCGCCGGGGGATGCACGTGACCCTGAACCTCCATCCGGCGTCGGGCGTCAGCGCCCATGAGGAGGCGTATCCCGCCATGGCGGAAGCCCTGGGGGTGGAGGGCGGGGAGAACATCCCCTTCGAGCCCACGGACCCCAAGTTCATGGACGCCTACTTCAAGTACCTCCACCACCCCCTTGAAGAGGAGGGCGTGGACTTCTGGTGGGTGGACTGGCAGCAGGGGGAGCACTCCTCCATGGCTGGCATCGATCCCTTGTGGATGCTCAACCACCTGCACTTTCTGGACAGCGGCCGGGAGGGGAAGCTGCCCCTGACCTTCTCCCGCTACGCCGGTCTGGGGAGCCACCGCTATCCGGTAGGCTTCTCCGGCGACACGGTGACCAGCTGGGAGAGCCTGGCCTTCCAGCCCTACTTTACCGCCAACGCCAGCAACGCGGGCTATACCTGGTGGAGCCATGACATCGGCGGCCACATGCTGGGCAGGCGCAGCGATGAGCTGACAGTGCGCTGGGTCCAGTTCGGCGTGTTCTCCCCCATTATGCGCCTCCACAGCAGCAGCAGTCCCTTCTATGGCAAGGAGCCCTGGAACTACGGCATGGAGGCGGAACAGATCCTGTCCGGCTTCCTGCGCCTGCGCCACAGGATGATCCCCTACCTCCACACCATGAACTACCTGACGGCGGAGGAGGGCGCGCCCCTGCTGCGGCCCATGTACTACCATCACGACGCCTGGGAGGCCTACACGGTCCCCAACCAGTACTACTTCGGCACGGAGATGATCGCCTGTCCCATCACTGTCCCGGCAGACCCCCGAACGGAGCTGGCCTCCTTCCACGCATGGCTCCCGGAGGGGACTTATTTCGATTTCTTCACCAAGAACGTCTACCGGGGCGGCGGGAGGACCGCCTTCTACCGGCCTCTGCGCTGCTTCCCGGTGCTGATCCCGGCGGGGGGCATCCTGCCTCTGGCCGGAGAGTGCATGACCAGCCATCTCGCCAACCCCGAGGTCCTGGAGGTCCAGGTCTACCACGGCGCGGAGGGGAGCTTCCTGATGGTGGAGGACGACTGCTCCGGCCGCCGGTCCTCCCCGGTGGCGAAGACCCGGTTCACCTACACGCTGCCGGGAGAGACGGAGGCCGTTTTCCGGATGGAGCTGGAGGGCGAAGCCGATGGGATCGTCCCGGCGAACCGCACCTATCAGGTCACCCTCTTCGGCGTCCGGGAGCCGGAGGACGTGCTGGTAAACGGCGCTGCGGAAGTTCAGCAGACCTACCGCGAGGAGGAGAAGGCCCTGTGCGTCACCCTCGGCGGCGAATCTATCCAGGCGTTCGAGATCCGGGTCAAGCTCCCGGACCGGGCGGTCCAAGGGCCGGATAAGCTCCGGCAGATCTTCACGATCCTCCAGCACGCGCAGATCGAGTACGAATTGAAGGACCGGATCTACGAGGCCGTGAACCGGGGCAGGGATACGGCGAAGACCCTGGCGGCTCTGGCGGAGCTGGGGGTGGAGCCGTCCCTGTACGGCGCGGTGGCGGAGATATTGACTATGGACCTGTAAACCGCGCCGGAGCGCGGAAATGGAGCCGGAGAGCCTGCGGGGTCCCCGGCTCCTCACCTTTTTGTCCTTTTGTATAGAATGTCATATTTTTACGGGAAAGCCCTGGCAAAAAAGGGCGATTTTCAAAAGAGAAATTCCAATCTGATTCTAAAGCGCAGGCTTTTTCCATAAAATGTGATGGAAAAGTAGTGAAAATCTGCAGATGCGGGAGGGGCGCGACTTTGCATCTGAGTACTTGACATTTCCAGTACAAGCAATATAATAAGTGTTGGTTTACCGATTAAGTAATGCAAGATAGCCGATAAACCAACACAAAACTTTTAGGAGGATTTTTCAATGAAGAAAGCGCTTGCCCTGATCCTGACCTTCGTTATGATGCTGAGCCTGGCCGCCTGCGGCGGCGGGAACGACAACAAGGCGCCGGACGATTCCGGCTCCGGCACCCCCAGCACCGACGATTCCAACTCCGGCGGCGATCCCAAGGAAGTCCAGGACGTGACCCTGAAGATCTGGACCGCTTCCGAAGAGCTGGAGCTCATGAAGAAGATGGGCGAATCCTTTGCTGCCGCCCACCCCGAGTACAACCTCACCTTTGACATCTCCGAGATGGGCATTGACGAGGCCAACGCAAACCTGAAGACCGACGCCGACTCCGCCGCCGACATCTTCCAGCTGGCCTCCGGCGGCGTGCCCGAGCTGACCCAGAAGGGCCTGCTGCTCCCCATCGGCTACGAGTTGGACAGCCTGCGTGAGCTCTACCCCGCAGGCGCTATCTCCGCCGTCACCGCCGAGGATGGCCTTGTCTACGCCGTTCCCTTCACCCCCAACACCTTCTTCATGTACTACAACAAGAGCATGTTCACCGAGGACGAGGTGAAGAGCGTGGAAACCATGATGGCCAAGGACCTGGGCGAGGGCGTCTACAACTTCTCCTTCCAGGTCAGCGGTCCCTGGTACATCGAGTCCTTCTTCTATGCCGCTGGCTGCACGCTCTTCGGCGCTGACGGCAAGGACGCCTCCTCCATGGATTGGAACAACGCCAACGGCTTTGCCGCCGGCCAGTATATGATCGACCTGGTCAACAACCCCAAGTACCTGGAGAACAAGGATGGCATCGCCATGAACATGCTCCGCGAGGGTAAGCTGGCCGCCCACGTCGACGGCACCTGGAACGCCGGCCCCGTGCAGGAGGCCCTGGGCGAGAACTACGCCGCCGCTCCCCTGCCCACCATCAACATCAACGGCCAGGACAGCCAGCTGCGCAACTTCGCCGACTACAAGACCTACGCCGTCAAGTCCAGCACTGCCTATCCTCTGGCCGCCCAGCAGTTTGCCGAGTGGATCTGCAACGAGGAGAATCAGCTGGCCCGCTATGAGGACCAGGGCGTGCCTCCCTGCATCTCCAGCCTGGCCGGCCAGCTGTCCGGCGACGTGGCTCTGTCCGCCCTGCTGGCCCAGTCCGAGTACGCCGTAGCACAGCCCAACATCCCCCAGATCAACGAGTACTGGACACCCGCCACCGCTCTGGGCGAGGGCATCTACAACAAGGAGATCACCGAGGATAATCTCCAGGAGAAGCTGGATCAGCTGGTAGACGCCGTCACCAGCACCCTGGTCAGCTAAGACAGCGGAAGCAGGTACATATATGCGTTCGGCAAGACTTATGATGAGGGGCGCGCCCCTCATCCCAGTCCCCCGGGGGACTGGGATGACAAGTCCTGCCTGAGCGCGGCTGATGGACTTCCTCTGCTCCGCCTCCCGTTTATTCCAGTAAACGCGCAGCAGGAGGGGGTGCTGCAAAAGTATCGCGGCACCCCCTCCTTTTCCTATCTCATTCAATATTGACAGAAGGGGTGTTGACCTTGAATAAGAGATTATCGGTCCGGAGAACACCCATCACCATCTTTGTGGACGGTGACATTTTTACCAAGCTGTCCTATCTGGTGTGGGGCCTGTCCAACATGGTACGGGGACAGATCGTCAAAGGCGCCATGTATCTGGCGCTGGAACTCGCGTATATCTACTATATGATTACCAACGGGCTTACCAGTCTGGCCAACATGGCTACGCTGGGGACCCATGAGCAGGGCATGGCTTTCGATGAAAGCCTGGGCATCTATGTGGTCCAGCAGGGCGACAACTCCATGCTGATGCTGCTCTACGGCGTGGTGGCCATCGTTATCACCGCCATGGCCATCGTGGTATGGATGACCTCCGTTTATTCCGGCGAGGACGCCCGCCAGCGCAAGCTGGCCGGACGGAAGGTTTACGGTATCCTGGACGACGTGACCAGCCTCTTCGACACCCACATCGTCCGGCTGTTTCTGAGCCTGCCCCTGCTGGGCATCCTGGTCTTCACGGTGACGCCGCTGATCTACATGATCCTGATGGCCTTCACCAACTACGACGCGGACCACCAGCCCCCGGGACACCTGTTCACCTGGGTAGGCCTGGAGAACTTCCGGGCCATCATGGACGCCAGCGGCAAGCTGGGCTCCACCTTCCTGCCCATCCTGGGCTGGACCCTGGTCTGGGCCGTTGCGGCCTGCTTCTCCTGCTACTTCGGCGGCATGTTCCTGGCCATCCTCATCAACTCCAAGGGCATCAAGCTGAAGAAGCTGTGGCGCACCGTGTTCGTGCTGGCCATGGCCGTCCCCTCCTTCATCTCCCTGCTGGTCATCAGCACCATGCTGGGCAAGAACGGCATCATCAACGTGCTGCTCCAGAACTGGGGCTTCACCACTGAGGCGCTGCCCTTCCTGACCAACGCCACCTGGGCCAGGGGGACCATTATCATCGTCAACCTGTGGGCCGGCATCCCGGCCACCATGCTGATGGTCTCCGGCATCCTGATGAACATCCCGCCGGAGCTGTACGAGAGCGCCTCCATCGACGGCGCGAACCCCGTCCAGCAGTTCGTCAAGATCACCTTCCCCTACATGCTCCAGGTGACGACGCCCTACCTCATCACCAACTTCATCGGCAACATCAACAACTTCGGCGTCATCTACTTCCTGACGGGCGGCGGTCCCAGCACCCTGGACTACTACAAGGGCGCCGGTAAGACCGACCTGCTGGTCACCTGGCTCTACAAGCTGACCAACGACAGCAACGACTACAACCTGGCCGCTACCCTGGGCATCCTGATCTTCATCATTTCCGCCGTGTTCTCCATGATCACATATGCCCAGGCGCGCATCAGTGAGAATGAGGAGGCGCTGCAGTAATGAATATGAAAGAGATCATCGGCCTGCGCAGAAGGCCGCAGCTGATCGCCGTCGGCATCTACGTGGTGTCGCTGGTGAGCCTGTTCCTCCCCTTCGCGTCGGTAGGCGGGACCACCGTCACCGGCCTCACCGCCGCGCTGAACCTGGGGGGCCTGCACCTGATCGGCCTCATCCTGGTGGCGCTGACGGCGGTCACGGGCCTCCTCCTGCTGGCGAAGCCCAGCGTCAAGGGCGCGCGCCTCTGGGCCGCCTTCGGCGCGCTGGAAACGGCGGCCATCACCATCGAGCTGTTCGCCACCAAGATGCTCATCGACCCCAGCGGACTGCTTCCCGGGAGCTTCCTGGTGAAGAACTTCGGCATCGGCTACTGGCTGCTGCTGATCACCGCCTTCGTGGGCCTCTACTACGCCATGGCGGCCACCAAGCTCTCCGTGGGCTACATCGTTCTGGCCCTGATGACCGTGATCTGGCTGTTCCCTATCCTGTGGATCATCCTGACCTCCTTCCGCGGTGAGAGCGGCTACTATGTGGGCTACTTCATCCCCAAGACCTTCACCCTGGACAACTACCTGAACCTCTTCAAGGAGGACGGCCCCCTGCCCTTCGCCAGGTGGTGGCTGAACACCTTCTTCGTGGCGTCCATCAGCTGCGTCCTGAACACGCTCATCGTGCTGATCACCTCCTTCGTCCTCAGCCGCCAGCGCTTCCAGGGCCGCACCCTGCTGATGAAGGCCATGATGGTCATCGGCATGTTCCCCGGCTTCATGTCCATGATTGCCGTGTATAACATCCTCAAGGGCATGGGCATCAGCCAGAGCCTAGGCGCCCTGATCCTGGTCAACGTGGCCAGCTCCGCCATGGGCTACTACATCTGCAAGGGCTTCCTGGACACGGTGCCCAAGGCCATGGACGAGGCCGCCCGGATCGACGGCGCCACCAACTTCACGATCTTCTACAAGATCATGATCCCTATGGCCAAGCCCATCGTGATCTATCAGCTCATGAGCGCCTTCATGGGCCCCTGGGGCGACTACATCTTCCCCAGCCTGCTGCTGGGCGACAAGCAGGCGTCCTACACGGTGGCCATCGGTCTGAAATGGCTGACCGACCAGCAGCGCATCGAGACCTACTACACCCAGTTCGCCGCCGGCGCGGTGCTGGTATCCGTTCCCATCGTCATCCTCTTCGCCATGCTCCAGCGGTACTACGTTGAGGGCATGTCCGGCGCGGTCAAGGGATAACGGACGGCAATAATGTACTCACATCCCGCCCTGCAGCGGTCTGCCGCAGGGCGGGATCACTCTGAATAAGGAGGCAGGCCGCGCGTGAATGCCGCGGCCGAACGACTATGACGATCCAAAAGAGATGGTCCGCCCTGCTTCTGGCGGCGCTGGCCCTGTGCGCCGCCCTCACCGGCTGCGGCGGCAAGAAGGAGGACGTCTCCACCGCCCTGGGCATCATGCGCAAGTACAACAAGGCCCAGCCCCAGGACATCGACGACAACTACCGCAGCTGCTACGAGGTCTTCGTCTACAGCTTTTACGACGGCAACGGCGACGGCATCGGCGACCTCAAGGGCTTGACGGAGCGGCTCGACTACATCAACGACGGCGACCCGTCCACCGACACGGACCTGGGCTGCACGGGCATCTGGCTCATGCCCATCATGCCCTCCCCCAGCTATCACAAATACGACGTGACAGACTACATGGCCATCGATCCCCAGTACGGCACCATGGAGGACTTCAAGGCCTTCCTGGAGGCGGCCCACCAGCGGGGCATCGACGTCATCATCGACTTCGTGATGAACCACACCTCCTCCGACCATCCCTGGTTCCAGGAGGCGTCCGGCTATTTGCGGGGCCTGGGGGCCGGGGAGGAGCCGGACCTCGCGGCCTGCCCCTATGTGGACTACTACAACTTCTCCCGGGAGCCCAGCACCTGCGAGCTGGAGGGCACCGAGTGGTACTACGAGGCCCCCTTCTGGAGCGGGATGCCCGATCTGAACCTGAAGAGCGAGGCGGTCCGGGCGGAGCTGGAGGAGATCGTGGACTTCTGGCTGGACCTGGGGGTGGACGGCTTCCGGCTGGACGCGGCCAAGGAGTTCGTCTCCGGGGCCACCAACGCCAACGTGGAGATCCTCACCTGGTTTAACGACATGGTCAAGGCTAAAAAGAGCGACGCCTTCATCGTGGCCGAGGTCTGGACGGACCTGGGCACCTACGCCCAGTACTACGCCAGCGGCGTGAGCTGCTTCAACTTCGCCTTCGGCAACAGTGACGGCGTGATCCCCAACACGGTCAAGCACGTCAGCGGCGCGGACGCCTCCTCCTACGGCAGGGCCATCATGAAGCTACAGGAGGCCCTCGCCGCCTATGACCCGGACTACATCGACTCCCCATTCTATACCAACCACGACATGGGCCGGGCGGCTGGGCACTATTTCAACGAGTACAGCGCCCAGCAGACCAAGATGGCCCAGGCCCTGAATCTCCTGATGTCCGGCAGCACCTTCCTCTACTACGGCGAGGAGCTGGGCATGAAGGGCTCCGGCAAGGACGAGAACAAGCGGGCCCCCATGTACTGGTCCGACGATACGGAGTATCCCGGGCTCTGCGACGGTCCGGCGGATATGGAGGACGTCGCCATGAAGTTCCCCGGCTTCGAGGACCAGAAGGCCGATGGGGACTCCATCTTCTGGTTCGTTGCCCAGACCATCCGCCTGCGTAACGCCTACCCCGCCATCGCCCGGGGTACGGCGGTGCTAGAGGAGGCGGTCTCCAACGAGAACGTCTGCGTCCTGCGCAAGACCTGGGGCGAGGAGGAAGTCCTGCTGGCGTTCAATATCTCCGAGACGCCTCAGAGCGTGGATCTCTCCGGCCTGACGGTCTCCGGCGGCTCTCCTGAGCTGGGCGGCGTCCTGGTGTCAACGGCGGAGGAACCTGCGCTGAAGGACGGGACGCTCTCCCTGCCGATGTACTCGGTCGCGGTATTGAAAAGCGCCTCCTGAGGCCTCATACGAACAAAGGGAAAGGCACGGCTGGACGGCCGTGCCTTTCCCTTTGTCAAAGAATCTAAAAGAGCCCGTTTCTCCTTTTATAAAAAGGGGATCGGGCTCTTTTTGCGCGTTTTTGAGGTGCCTTGCCAAATTTCACCGCGCAAGAACGAATAGAAAGCGATGTATTTTCCGTAAAAAATAAAAAAATCCGCACGATTCTGCGGATAAACCCACGCAAAATGTATACCTTTTGCGTCTCCCGTTTTCAAGGCTCCACGTGGAAGCCCCTCAACGTCTACACCAACTATATCGGACGCTTTTCTGTAAAAATAAGGGGTCTTTCAAAAATTTTTGAACTTTCAAAAATCCACGCAAAAGGTATACCTTTTGCGTGGGACCTCATTTTTCGGTGGACCAGAATGGAGGGAACCTGGATGACTTCTTCAAAAAAGGACGCTTTACAGTCCGCGATAGCCGCCTGCGGCGGCCAGCGCGAGAAACTGCGCAGCTTTGCCGCTGAGATCGTAGCCAGCCTTTCCGAATTGCCCTCCTCCGGGGACAGCGACCCGCTGGACATCTTCGTTGCCGAGCTTGTCCTCTCCGCCGCTGATCAGCGGCGCAAGGAGGAACGCAAGCAGCACCAGATGGAGTGCATTTCCGCCGCCAAGGAGCGCGGCGTCCGCTTCGGTCCACGTCCCGCGCCTCTGCCGGACGACTTTGACGAGTGCAACCAGGCCTGGCGGGACGGGCGGCTCTCCCTCCGGGAAGCGGCGGAATCCTGCGGCATGGGGAAGACTTCCTTCCGCCGCGCGGTCCTTCGTAAGGAGGAGACCAGCACCAGCATCCCCCAATAGAAAAGCTTTCACTGGCGCGGAAGGATACCGCGCTCTATACGGCGAAAGGAGATCACCATGTTATTTTTACAGCTCAAATCCGGCAAATATCTGACCATCGGCGAAGATATCGCCATCCAGGTCTTTCAAGAGACCAGCGACCGTATCCGCGTGGCGGTGACCGCGCCCCGTGACTTGACCATCCTCCGAGGCGAGGTCCGCGAGCGGAACGGCGTGAACCGACCCAGCACCATCATCCCTACCCAGGTTTCTCCCGGCTGACGAGCCGGTGGAAATATAAACAGGAGTGTCAGCGTTCCGGCCAGATCGGCCGGGTGACTGG